>JAAUYD010070943.1_pt1 | contig 72485 bp, 57 predicted proteins | sample 7278101 | NCBI WGS metagenome assembly JAAUYD01 (sample SAMN14350128, study PRJNA611818) | marine sediment metagenome | isolation source: surface marine sediment (0.6m) | place: French Polynesia: Moorea | collected 2018-08
AAAATTTCTTCGCCAGAAGGGAAATCGCTGCTGCATCTGTCACCGAGATCCCCCGGCGCGCTATTACAACGCCAAGCTCAACGCAGTGGCTGTGACGATCCTTTCTATCCTCAAGCTCGGCGAGGTGGCTGATATTTCCGAATACAAAAACATTCTGAGCTGCCTGGCCGAAGAGATGCTTTACATGCAGGATCCAAATGGTCACTTCTGGCAATATGACGTACCGTTGGATCATCCTTACTACGGTGCCGAGAGTACGATTCACGCTGGGGAGTTTATTTTCGTTTTGGCGCGCCTTCATAGTTATTACAAGGAGGAAAGATTTAAAATCGCTTGCGATAAGGCCATCGACTTCTACATGAAACAGTGGCGTCATGCTCTTGGCGAGCGCACAAAAGAGGGCATTTACGACGAAGAGCACCGCGTGAACCTGATTGGTATCGTCCCCTGGCTCGTGACTGCCATGCAGGATCTCTACAAAAACACCGGCGATAAAAAGTACGCCGACTTGGGTCTGGAGGCCCAGGACTGGATCGACAACGAATTCTTCTGGTGGCCTCACCGAGCGCAATACCCGGACTACGTGGGTGCATCCTTCAAAGTGCTGAGGGAGCTGCCAGCGGTCAACTCATGTCAATACGCAGAAGGCGCGGCCGCCGCGTACGACATCGCCAAACGAACAGGCAGGAACGTTGAGATGCGTCGCCAAGTCGTCGTTCACAGCATGCGGTATTGCCTGCAACTCCAGTTCGATGATTACGGATCCACCTTCTTTCTTCCGGTTCCTGACGAAGCAATGGGTGGCTACCGCTATACCCTCGGGCATCTGTGGCTGCGTAGCGACAACAGCTATCACGTCATGGCGGCCATTGCCCAAGCAGTCGAGTACTTAGAACCGGACGACTATCCAGCCAAGCGACCGCTGCGCATCCCGCCGGTGCTCCGAGAGCTCCTGGGCGGCTTACCAAATACGCCCCACGCCAATCGACACGAGACGAGACAGCCCCTGGGGAGGTTCCGCAAACACTAGATGTCGATTAACAGCAACGAAGGCGCGTGGCGTATCGGGTTCGATGGTCCCAAGGGCGCATGCATGCGGCTGCGCGCTCGACGCGCATCTCCTCGATCAGATCTGTTTGGTTTATTGGAGCAGATGATAAGACGTATATCGCTCCCCTGGGCCGTACGATCCGTATCGCCCGCCTGATCCACACCGATGCGGGCCATACCGCCTGAGACACCGCACTATCCCAGCTATTTGGAGGGATATCTGCATCTCTACACGCAATGATGTTCGCCGAGACATCCAACATATGCACGGCGTGACGCAAAAAGGCAGTGCGCCGAGATCGGGGCTCGACGAGCGCAATATCGAGCTCTGGGGCGATGAGCTTTGCTGGAATCCCAGGTAGGCCGCCGCCAGATCCGATATCCGCAAGGGTGCCCCTGGTTTCCAACACCACGCCCAATGTAAGTGCGTCAAAGAGCGGACCCTTCACAAAGGAGGCCGCATCCTTTGCCCCGGTCAAGTTGATGCGTCGCCCCCAGGTTGTGATCTCATCGGCATAGCGCGCTAGGGCCGCAACCAAAGGCGGGGTTGCGTCTAACTGCAGTGTCCCCAGCCCAGTGCTGACGAGAGAAGCTATCAAAGGGTCTGGCTGTCTCATGGCAATGCAGAGCCTAGCACGTCTGAACTGAACCACACTGTTGTTTTCGCAAGCGGCATTCTATAAATTTACCCGAGAAGGGCACTGTATTCAGATCAGCACAGGCGCCATTGCATCCAAAGGCAGGTGTAGATGCATTTCAAACCACTCCTTAAAAGGTATTTTGGCCGCGAGATAAGTCCGACATCTATCTCCCCGATGAAGGGGGATGCATCGAGTCGTCAATACTTTCGGGTTGACCTGCCCGACCAGGTCGTTCCTTCCACAATGGTCGTGATGGCACTGCCCCCTGATACCAGCCCAAACGACGAAGTGACCATGGGAGATGCACCGTCCGAGCTCCCCTTTGTCAACGTGTGTCGACACCTTTCGAACAAGGGACTGCGCGTACCGGACATATATCTCAGCGCAGTGCCAGACAGGGCCCTGCTTATCGAGGATTTGGGGGATGTTGTATTGGCTGATGTGGCTTCGGATCCAGCGTCTGATGAAATGGTCCGTTGGTATGAAGCGGCCGTTGATCTTCTCGTGGACATGCACCGGGCCATGTGGCCTATCCCAAAAAGGTGTGTTGCCGCATCGCGGTGCTTTGAAGTCAAACTGCTCTGGCTAGAGCTGGATCACTACCGGGAGTGGGGTGTGGATGCGTTCCGGGAAACCCCCTTGAGCGGCGTCATTCGAAGCGAACTGGACGCGGCCTTTGAAGCGCTAGCCCGGGAAATCGCCGCCCTGCCCCTTGGGTTTGTTCACCGGGACTACCAATCGCGAAATTTAATGGTGATCGGCGACACGCCAATACCTGAAAACTTGGCCATTATCGACTTCCAGGATGCGATGGCAGGACCGCGGGTATATGATCTGGTCGCACTGCTAAATGACTCTTATATCGATATTCCAAAGCAGCTAAAGGGCGACCTTTTGGCGCGGTATGCAAAGAAAATGGAGTTTGATGTCCGGGCCTTGTATCGGGAGTTTCACCTGGTCAGCGTGCAGCGAAAGCTAAAAGACGGCGGTAGATTCGTCTACATCGACCGCGTCAAAAACAATCCATCCTTTTTACCCTTTGTCGAGGGATCGTTTGGCCGGGTGCGCACCAGTTTGGACGCGATCGAGGGTTGGGACTCGCTCAAAAGAGCCCTTGCCTCAGCAGATCCAGACCATTTTCAGTAGTGCTAGTACCCTGGGGGCGGGGGTGGCGGCGGGAGATTGGAAGATGATTTGGAAGACTTGCCCCTTTTTTTCCGCTTCTTTTTCGACTTGTCTTTCGGTGGCGATGCCGCATCTGGGGGTGGCGGCGGCAATTCAGAGGAGGCCCCTGATGACCATCCTGTATTATTGGCCGGCGCTGGCTGGGTCGACGTTTCCCAACCGCTGCTTTCGCTCCAATCCTCACTCGCCGGTGGGACGATTTCCTCCTCCAGGGACTCGCTCTCTCCTTCACTGCCACCTGTAAAGTTGAACGTCATCGTCAGTGCAGAATAGACATATAGGCTCAATATGCTCTGCTGCCCCGACCAGGTGGCCTGGTCTAATTCAGTACCGCTGGCTGACTGGCCCACGTTTGAGTTGGCAAAGCCAAATCGAATACCCAGTAAGTCCGCACCCACGCTGAAACTCTGCGTGGCAAAAAACTCCGCACCAATCGAGAGTTGGGCCACAATAGGGGAAGCCAGATCCCCTATCATCTCGGCCTTTTTTTGAATAACATTCCACTCCACATTTGCCTCGTCAGTATCCAGATAATTTGCCGGGTCGTTGTTCTTGACCGATGTGAAGTATTTGCCCCCACCAATTGTGGCGTAGAGGACCGCTTCTTTGGGCGAGGGTTTCCAGAAATAGTATTTGAGGCCGAGTAAGAACCCCAAGCTGAAATAATTGTTTTTTATTTTTAAAACGTCATCGGCATTCTCGCTGGGGTAAGGCCACACAGAATGACTGAAGTAGCCGAAATCAAGGGAAGCCAGGATAACGAACTGACGATTGAGGCGCCAATGAAACTCTCCGCCCAAATTGGGACTGCCAAAGGCATTGATGTCTGCGCCGGGATTGACCCCTTCGGTTTCGGAATAGGCCAAAACGGGTTTTTTGTAGTTATTCCAGGTAAACCGGGCTCCCACGCCGAGCCCTCCCCCCTCAGCAACACTGGAAACCGCCGGTAGCAATAACCCGACCCCCAGCACCCATGGAATGGCTCTCGATATCATTATATTCCTCCTCTTTTGCAATGCCTTATTCTGTTATTTTCTAAAAACCCATATTAATATTTTCATAATAAAACCCACAGTATATTAAATTCACACCTGGAATGGGTCAACCCGTGACAGTCCGGCAATCAAAAAAAGCAATCGTTTCCCGGGTCAAAACCCAAGCGCTCCTACGTGACTTTGCCGCTTTAGCGCGGCTTTGTTAAAAAGGGGCATGCGACTTCTATGGATAATACAATCGCCAAAGCTTCTCCTTATGTTCAGCGTTGTTGCGATCTGCTGCGCCCCGCTTAAGCCTAAGCCATCACCTCCAAGCCATATCGAGCTAGGTGCCGGAACGTCAGCGCAGACATCGAATGAGCCAGGGGCGGCCGCAGTGTCCGGTATCGAGATGGATTTCTATTTCTCAACTGTCAACGGTGGCACTGGGATTTCAGCACTTTTAGAAAACCAGCTCTCAAAGGCGTTTATTACGTTTGACACCCTAGCCAGGGAACTCGATGACAGCACACTGAAACCCAGGGCAGCTTTCTTGGCCGGGTATTTGGCTGAACGCCTCGGCAATGATGCCAAGGCCCTCGAAACCCTGCCGGCAGCGGCCCAGGCACTGCCCCTTATCGCAGACACGGCATACGAAATCGCCGCCCGCGCTGCCCTTCGCCTGGGCCAGGCCGACACTGCCATTGCGTTGGCCGACAAAGTAAGCAGAGGGGCAACAGTCGCCCCAGTGGCAGCGCTCACAAGGGCAGACGCGCTCGTAGCCCAACATCGGTACCCAGAGGCAATCCAAGGGTATGCTGATATGTTACAAACCTGGCCCAATACCACCCACCGCTTTGAAGGGCTGTCTAAGTCCATTATCTGCTATGCCCATATTATCGAACGCGGTGAGGGCGATACGTCCATGGCTGCGGATGCACTTGAAAAACTGGAGGCACTTCAGGCACAGGCGCCGACGAGCCGCTGGACCCGTGCTGCAGTTGCCAAGGAAACCATATTCTTAGATGCACTGGGCAAAGCAACCCCGCGCCGCCGCCCTGAACCCCGCGCTGCGGTCACTGCTTATGAAGCAGCCAAAGAGCAATTGAAAAAACGCCGCCACAAAAAGGCGGAACGACTCCTCAACCGAGTGGTTCGATTGGCTCGAAAAAACAGCCGCCTCTCTTGTGATGCCAAGTACAACAGGGCCATGGCGGTCTTGAGACAGCGGGATCGCAAACGGGCAGCGTTTCTCTTTGATCGCACGGCCAAGCAATGCGGGCAACCAGACATTCATATTCGCGCCTTGTATCGCGGGGCCAAGAGCTATCACGCACTCGGTCACTGGGATAAGGCGATCTCCCTCTATGGACAAGTAGAAACCGAGTACCCAACCCACTCCTTTGCCGATGATGCCCGATTAAACAGTGCCCGCTGCCATTTGGAAAAGGGGAACTCAAAGCAATTCATGGACCTGCTTCAATCCCTGCCCGACGCCTACCCGACCGGTGACATGCGATCCGAAGCGCTCTGGACCCTTTCCCAGGAAGCACTTCGATCAGATGATCTCTCCCAGGCCAGGCAGACGCTCACTCAATACTATGAGCTATTTCCCCGAGAGACAGGCTGGTATGCGGCCGGCCGTTCTGGATATTGGCTCGGACGGGTCGAAGAACGCCTCGGGGACATGCGATCGGCAACATTGAGATACGAGCAAGTGATCTCCAGTGCGCCGCTCACGTTCTACATGGTGCTCGCCTATAGCCGCCTGGCTGCGCTTGACAAAGCGCACGCCGAACAACTCCTTTCTGACTTGGCACCGCTCAATAAGAAAACCGACTTTAGCTTCCCCATTGAGATACTCGCGGATTATCCCCTGTTGGCCGTAGGCGTAGAGCTTTATCGACTCGGGCTGATCATCCGGGCTCAGCGAGAATTCGATCGCCTCCTAAAGCAGCCGGATCTGCCACCTGAAGTCTATTGGGTGATTGCAAGCCTTTTGCGCCGTGCCGGCAACGACGCAGGGGCAACCGCAACGACGATGAAGGCCAATGGGGCGTGGAGGCAGCACTACCCAGCATCAAGAGAAGACGTGCAGTGGATCCTGGCGTTTCCACCGGCTTACGAGGTCGAGGTTCGCCGGGCAGCGGCCCAGAGCGACGTGTTACCGACGTTGATATGGGCGGTCATGAGAGAAGAAAGCAGCTTTGACCCCAGCGTTGAATCATGGGCCAATGCCATTGGCTTGATGCAGTTGATTTTGCCTACTGCGCGGCGCATGGGACGGGATCTCGATATCACTGTCACGCCTCGGAGCCTAAGAAATCCCGATGTGAATATCCGCCTCGGTACCGCGTATCTCGCCCACCTAAAAGCGTGTCTCGAAGATCATCCAGCGCTCGTCATTGCCGGCTACAACGCTGGAGAAGGCGCTGTTGCCCGATGGTTGGCTGAGAGCCAAACAGGGGATGTGGATTTATTTTTAGAGAACATCCCCTATGATCAGACGCGCCGCTATACAAAGCGCGTCATTGCCAGCTTGGCAACTTATGAGCTGTTATACGGAGAGACGCGCGAGATGCTTACCCTGGATCTAAATCTACCTAAAAGGTGAGCTTGGCCAATCTGGCAGCCGCTGCCTCGACATCGGCCATTTGGGGGGTTAGGGCAAATCGAACATAGCCTTCACCTGGGTTTCTGCCATCCTCTAGAGGCTCAGCAAGGAGTGATCCTGGAATGGCAACCACGGCCACGTCCGGTTCTGTGAGTCGGGTGGCAAATGCTAAGTCAGACATGCCGTCTGGTACTTTCTGCCAAACGTAGATGGTTCCCTGCGGCGTGCATCGCTTAAGACCGGCCTGTACGAGGGCATCTATGAGGATGTCGCACTTTTTCCGGTATTCGTCGCGCATGGCAACGACGTGATCTTCGTCTGCCAGGGCAGCAATGCCCGCGTCTTGAATAAAGGTCGGTGCGCCAGAATCGATGTTGGTCTTCATACTCCGAAGAATGCCGATAATCTCGGCGTCTCCTGCGGCCCACCCAATGCGATAGCATGTCATAGCTGACCGCTTTGAAAGGGAATTAAAGACCACGACCCCGTCAATGGCTGCCTGCAATACAGAGGGGGGAGGGGTATCCCCAAAATAAAACTCGCTATACGCCTCGTCTGACGCCACGATAATGTTCCGCTCTTTTGCCCAAGCGCACACCCTGGTAAAGAAATCCAAATCCGGACAGGCGCCAGTGGGAGAATTAGGATAGCTGATCCAAATAATTTTCGCGTCCTGCGCCACGGCCTCTGGTATGGTATCGAGATTTGGTAAAAAGCCGTTTTCCTCATCCAGTGGGTAGAACCAGGTCTTGCCCTCTGCAAACCAGGTCCCCCGTGAATAGGGTGGATAGCCGGGCGACGGCACGAGTACCACATCTCCTGGGTCCACAAACGCCTCGTGAAAATTGAACACCCCTTCTTTTGAGCCGATTGTCGCGGTTACCTGGGATGCAGGATCGATTGCAACGCCGAACCTGCGCTCGGTCCAATTGGCCACGGCTTCTAGAAATTCCGGGGCACCCACGTAGCTGGGATAGCCGGCGCTGGCGCGGTCATCGACGGCTTTTTGACACGCCCGGCGAATTTCAACAGGCGTGGGCACAGAGGGATCTCCCACGCCAAAATCAACCGGAGAAATCCCCTTGGCCTTGAGTTCCAGTAGTCGATCATCGATAACCTTAAATGTATACGCTGGTAGTGATGTGATGCGTTTGGCAGGCGATATACGCATGGTGTCTCCTCTCTTTCTCGACTTAACGAACTAGCTGGGGATAGACATCACAAGGTGGACGCATTGTCCAGGGTGCACGTCATTTTTGCTAGGAACGGTGTTGCGGATGTAGCTTAGGCGGCGTCGAGGGAGAGATGGCGGCGTATTTTTCTTAGCGCTTGCTCCTGAAGCTGTCGGATGCGCTCTCTCGATAGGTTATAGTGGTCGCCGATTTCTTTTAGGGTCATCTCTTCCCCGTCATCCAAGCCGTAGCGCCACCTGATGATCGACTGCTCCATGGGGGTGAGCACCCCCAAGACATCGTCCATTTCCTCGGTCCAGGCCCTTAGCATGGTGGATTCGAACGGGCTCTTCCGGTCGTCATCAGCCAACATGTCGATATAACGGCGGTCATCTGAATCCGATATCTCCCGATCCAGTGAACAGACGGGCACCATCGGGTGCTTGCGGGCCCTTGCCAGGCGTCGCTTATCAATGCCTGCCTCGTGAGCCAGCTCGTCGTCAGTGGGCAAGCGCCCCAATTTGAGACCGATCATCTCAGAAGCCCGGGCCAGCCGGTGATGGGTATCAAGGGCGTGCACGGGTATCCGAACCGCGTGCCCTTTATCTGCCAGCGCCCTGCCAATGGCGTGCCGGATCCACCACGAGGCATAGGTACTAAACCGAAAGCCGCGCCGATAATCAAAGCGTTCGACCGCTTTGATAAGCCCTAGGTTGCCCTCCTGGATCAGGTCGATCAGGGGCATCTGTCCGCGATCGTATCTCCTGGCAATGGCGACGACCAGGCGCAGATTGGCCTGGATAAAATGGTGTTTTGCCCGCTCCACCTCGCCGGAAATGACATCCAGGCGATTGCGTTGCGCCCGCCGATTGCTCCCCTGGCTTCTCGTCCCTGGCGCCGCATGACAGGTGATCTGTTGGTGGGCTGCGGTCACGAGTTCTCGCTTAATGTCGACCTCGTACAGCACCTGAGCAAGCTCACCAACTGTTTGCGCGTAGTTGTCTTTGGCGCGCTTTGTTTTGTTTCCGTTCCTTACTTTTCGCTTTATCGACAGGAACAAAGGGCGGATCCGCCCGACCTCCTGAAGATCGTAGTTTTGCCCGAGTATTTTCCATAGGGCATCGACAACTGCCGGTACCACAGCCGGTTCGGACAAAATGATTTTCCAGCGGTCGATTTCCAGATTTGATATCTCCATTGCAGCTTCTGTCTCGGCATCCCCGTCCAGGACCTCGTGATCTGCAAGCTCCTGAAAGTAACGACCTAGGGTCGGGTCATGGCGAGAGTTTTTGAGTCCGTTCCTGTCCCCCCCTTCACCTCCGCCGGAATTCGACCGCTTCCATGTGCGAAGGCTGCGACTCGTGCCAAAGGACATTTTGCTAGACGACCGTTTCCTGTCTGCTGCCATAGGACACCCTCTTTTCTTTTGTTACTGTAATTTTTTACTTAAATTAAAATATAGCCCCACTTTTTTTGAAAATCAATTAATTCTTTTACTTTTTCTCCTGCCCTGCTTTATGTCTATTTCGGACGGCTCGAAAATTTCCTAAGGGGGTTTTTGAAAAAAAAAGGTGTATAACGGTTCAGTGTCTAAAAATACCCAGGAAATACCTATTTCCAATCACGGACCAGTGGACAGGTTCGGTTGGCCCAGGCTGGTTTCCCTTTCTTGGCAGGAGCGTTCCAGCCTTCTAATCGCCGGATTTCTAATGGGAATCGCCGCTCTAGCCACTGCAGGCTACGCATATTTGATTGGTCCGGTGATGCGATCTCTATTTTCAGGGTCCACCCAGACCCGGGTTATCACCGACCCTAGCGACCTGATTTTCAGGGTCTCTGAGACCCTGAACCTACCTCTCAACATACAGGACTCGTTTGTCATTGGGCTAGCCATTATCGTTTTGGCAGGTATCAAGGGTGCGTCTCATTTTGGTAACACAGCCATTTCTGGCCGGGCAGGGCAGCGGGTGTTGCACAAGCTTCGGGTCGAGCTCTATCACGGACTACTCAGCTTAAATCCACTACATTACAAAAAGGGGGCTCCTGGTGACCTGGTCGCCCGCTTTACCGTGGATTTAGAGGCTGTACACCAGGCACTGATCCAGGGGATTGTGAAGCTATTACGGGATAGTATGCAAATCATTGCCCTCGCAGCCCTGGCAATCTCACTCGATCCGATGCTCGCACTCTTGGGGTTTGCGGTTTTCCCGCCTGTCGCAGTCTTGATAATCCGCATCGGCAGGCGGGTCAGGCGCCACCGCGCCGATGTTCACGCAACCTTTGGAAACGTGAGTGCTGTGGTGGAAGAGACTAGGTCGGGACTTGCGGTGATCAAGGGATTCGGTGCTGAAACATTCATGGGTACTCGCTTTGCCCAGCATAGCGCCCATTTGTCAGTCGCGACAGTGAGGGCCATTTTGCTCAAGGCCGTGAGCTCACCCTTCAATGAAATGCTCGGTGCATTGGCTCTGGCCCTAACCCTGTGGTATGCCCACCATCGCATTCATACCGGATCCCTCACACCTGAGTCGTTTATCTCATTTTTTTCCGCATTGTTCTTACTTTACCAGCCGATAAAAGGCATCGGCCAAGCACAGCACGCCATCCAAGAGGGCTTGGCTGCCCTGGATCGCCTCTCTGTGCTCAGATCGGGCCAACGCGCCCCAGGCATTGACCCTGAAATCGCAACGGTCATCGCTCGCGGCCCCTCCTTGATCTGCTTGACCGGCGTGGAAACCGGGTACGACCACCAGGAGAGCGTGATAAAAAACGTGGATCTCTCCATCCCAACCTGTTCTCGCATTGCACTGATCGGGCCTTCCGGAGCGGGAAAAAGCACGTTGATCCATCTGCTACAGGGATTTTTGCCTGCTCGTCAGGGAACCATCACAGTGGATGGCCATCGCATCGACGGCATGCCCTGGGTTTGCCGACGTCTGTTCGCACCCGTACCTCAGGAGCCATACCTCTTTGACGACACCATTCGCATGAACGTACGCTGTGGACATCCAAATGCTTCGGACTTGGAAATCGAGCGAGCCTGCCAAATCGCCGGTGTTACCCAATTTACACGGGGACTTGCGGCAGGCCTGGAAAGTCAGGTGGGTCCTGGTGGCAAGATGCTTTCTTTGGGCCAACGCCAGCGGGTGTGTTTGGCCCGGGCCCTGGTTTCTCCGGCGCCAATACTGCTGTTGGACGAGGTGACGGCTTGCCTTGACGGAGAAACCGAGCACGCCCTGATCGCGCGGCTGGCCTCCCATCTCGAGGGACGCACCGTCATCATGGTGACCCATCGCCTATCAACCGCCAAGTGGGCAGACCGCATCGTGCTCGTGGAACACGGTACCGCACAAGAGGTGGGTACCCCTGACCAGCATCAGCGGGTCCAACGCCTGTTCGGCGCCCAAGCTTTTGGCTAGCCAGCTGAAGCGAGGCATTCATTTTATAAGGCGCGGTGCTGCCAAATGATTGCCCTTGCCTGGCCAGCCAGGTCTCTTAGAAGTTCTCCTTTTGCGTTGAAATGGTTGGGACCCACCTCATTCAATAGGGCGGTTGCCTGCCTGGGGTCGATTTCTACAATGAGCGCACCACCAGGCATCAGACGGCTTGGGGCGTTGGCAACGATGCGCCGGGTGACATCGAGGCCGTCGGTCCCACCGGCCAGGGCAATGTCGGGTTCCTGGAGGACTTCAGGGGCCAGCGCAGCCATGTCGCTGTTCCGGACGTATGGTGGATTGGCGGTGATCGCGGCGTATGTGCGCCCCATGGGCAGGGGTGCGAAGAGGTCCCCTTCGAAGACAGTGACCCTGGCTTCGACTTGGTGGCGCAGGGCATTGCGGCGCGCGACCTCGCAGGCTTGGGGTGAGATATCCACGGCATCGATCTCCGCTTTGCGGCACTCGCTGGCCAGGGCAATGGCCACGCACCCAGACCCGGTGCAGAGGTCGAGAAAGGGCCCGGTGGGGATGGCTATTTTTAGCGCGGTCGCGACCAGCAATTCAGTTTCAGGTCTGGGCACAAGCACATGGGAGGTGACGTCGAAATCCAGGGACCAGAACTCCTTATGGCCCACAATATAGGCAGCAGGCTCCCCTGTTTGTCGGCGCAAGATGGCGTTTCGATAGGCCGTGCGCTCTTCTTCTATCAAGGGCCGGTCAAACTCGGTGTAGAGATTGATGCGTGGGATACTGAGCACGTGTGCGAGGAGCACCTCGGCTTCGAGGCGGGGGTGATCGTATGAGCGTTTTTTAAAATCAGCTGCTGCCCACTCGAGCACGTCCTTAATAGTCCACGTTGTCATCCAGAACACGTTGTGCATAGGTACCAAGATCGGGTCAAGTAAAGAGAGCTTCGAAAGGTGTTTGACCATTTTTTGGGCCCCCTCCCCAAGACTGTTAAGCGAGGGCTTTGAATGCGAACATTGACCAGAAAGGTGCTTTTTGATAAGATGTTCCTTAACGCGTCGTCGGTTTGTTTAATTAGAATGAACGGTACGATGAGCAGTGTGGGAGTGTAGGTTTAGAGGTATGTTACCCGCATATATTATCGATGAGCTTTTAAAGCGAGAGCAGACCAAGGAGTTGTTGGAGGAGGTATGTGTCGAGCTTCCGGACATCGACCCCCTTCCCAACCCCTTACCGCCGAGCCCCGAAGTATCTGACGAAGACATTCGCGGCATCGTGATCGTCGACTTTACGATCTAATCTCTCCCTTTTTGGCCTGGTCACCAGTTGTTATGATGCGTTTTTTAAGGGATGGCATCAGTTGGTCTGTAGTTTTAATGGCAGTACTGACAGGGGCTGCCTGCTCGGATCGAAATTCAGTCGCCAAATCCAAACCAGAAGGTGCCCCAACTGTCTGGGAATCCATTGTCCTGGGTATTGAAGAGGGAAAATTCCGCACCGCAGCCAAAGCCTTTGCGGGCATTGCAGCCGACACAGATGATCAGCTCATCACCTGCACTGACCAGTTGCGCATCGTGTGCCTGGATGTAAAAAAGCAGGAGATCACCGAGCGGGCTGCCAGTGGCCATACCCTTCGAAATTGTGTGCTGCAGACACTGACTTTGGAAAAATCATCTTCACTCGTGGATGTGCGCGGCGAATTTCTGGATGGCCGCCTTGTCCGATTGACCTATCGGCTTACAGCTGGGGCGTATGGCAGCGCGTTAAAAGACCTGACCAACCGGTTTGGACAGGGGAGTGACGTGGCCTTTAAGGAGCGCGCGTTCTTGGAAGAAGGCGAGGTGCATAGCTATCGTGTGTGGCAAGTGGCGGATGTGTTATGGACACTGTCCAGGGGAGAGGCGGAGACAGCACTGCTCACCGCGCACGATGTCTCTGCAACGCGAGACTTGCCAATGCCAGCAAAGCCCAGCCAACGGGGCAAGCCGGTCTCGCTCGAGGATTTGGGTATTGGAAAGCTCGATTTAAATGCCAAAGACCCGGCAATCGAGCTCCCAGATGCGGGCCTGTGACCACGCCACTACCGCTTGACGTTGGAGCTTTTGACTTGCATCGTGGGACAAGGGGGACAGAGGTGTATAATTTAAGCAATCTTCAGCTGATTCTAAAAACCGCGATACGCTAAGCCCTGTCGTGGATCTGGTTTAGCAGCGAAATCATCTCTTTGGGATCCATTTCTTGGAGCACGGCGCCAGCGGCTGTTGCTTCTTTGGGCATGCCGTAGATTACAGAGCTTTCTTCGTTTTGAGCAATGGTTAACGCCCCGGCTTGGCGCATTTTTTGAAGCCCGAGTGCGCCGTCACGGCCCATGCCCGAGAGGATGATCCCCATCCCGGTGTCCCCGAATGCATCTGCCACGGATTGAAAGAAGATGTCGATAGAAGGCGTATATAGATCGGTCTCCTGCCCCTCCCGCAAGTGAATCACGCCTCTGCTCCTTATCTCTAGATTGGCGTTGTCCGGAGAGACGATGATCGTGCCCGGCTTTGCAATGTCCCCCTCTTGGGCCAGCTTCACGGTCAGTGGGACAGATGAATCGAGCCAATCTACCATGCCTTTCATGAACCCAACCGCAATGTGCTGAGCGATCACAATGGGGATGGAAAACGTTCCAGGCAGGGATGACAAAATATCGCAGATCACGGCTGGCGCACCAGTCGATCCGCCAATGCTGATGATTCTGGGGATAAACGATTCAAAATCAGGCGGCAGCACCGTCTCACAGGGCGGTGGGTCTACTGGCTCGGGCGGGGCCGAGGAGGGAGTGGCTGCTGTCACGGATATCTCTGGCAGATCCAGACCCTCGGCCTCCCACGGCTTTGGCGATACCCACGAGAAGCGATTCTGCGGTTTGGCCGCCATCAACTGTCTGATAATTTTCACCAAGGCATCGCGCACTTGGCCGTAATTCCCCGTTAACACGCCGTGGGGTTTTTCAACGATTTCCACAGCGCCGGATCGTATGGCTTCAAAGGTGCGCAGATCCCGGGATCGGACCATGGAACTGATGATGACGACGCGCGTCGGGTGTTCTTCCATAATGCGCCGCGTCGCCTCGAGGCCATCCATTTCGGGCATATAGATGTCCATGGTGACCAAATCCGGCCGGGTCTTTCGACACAGCTCTACGGCATCTTTTCCATTGCCGACAACGCCGACGATCTCGATGCCCTTTTCTTCGTTGAAGATGGAGATCAGCACCCGCTGTATGGCAGGAGAATCTTCGGCAATCAGCACTCGAATCATTGAATCGAACCTCTTAAAGTAGCTGGTTTATCGTCTCCACCAGCTCCTGTTGTGTCAGCTCTCGCTTCACGATGTAGGCATCTGCACCAGCCGCAAGTCCCCTGGCTTTGTCCTCATCCGACCCCAGGGAAGAAATTAAAATGACCGGCAAGTGTGAGAATTGAGCCCTGGATTTTATCGTCCGCGCCAGCTCAAACCCATCCATGTTCGGCATCTGAATATCGCTGAGAACAATATCAAACCGATTGGTACTCAGAGTATCGAGGGCTTTGTAGCCGTCGGATGCCGTGAGCACCATGAACCCTGCTGACTCGAGCAATGTCTTTTCCAATGTACGCGTTGCTATGGAATCATCGACCACCAACACCCGCGTTGTTTCTACCGTTTCGCTCAACTCAGGGAGTAGCTGTTTATCGGATTCCTTGCGCACACCGCCGGCTGCGCGTACCAGATCTGCTGGATTGAGAACAATGGCCACATCGCCTGTGCCGAGCAGTGAAATGCCCGAAATATTGGGCACGCGCCCCAGTAAATCCCCGAGTGGTTTGAGTATCAGCTGCGTGTATTCAATGAGTTCATCTATCCTAAAGGCATACCGTCGCTCACCAAACGAAATGATGGCCACCATCCTGTTTGCATCTACTGCAGTTGACGTATCAGATGCCAGACCGAGGAGGCTGCCCAAGGAACCGAGCGGTACGTTTTGCCCGCCGTAGAGGATCACTTCGCTACTCCCGATCAGCTTCAAATCCTCAGAGGATGGAATAATGACCTTTTCTACATTCGAAGCGGGAATCGCCAGTACCCGACCTGCCACGCGGAGTAGGAGACACCGAATGGTGGACATTGCAAGCGGGAGGCGCAACGTGATGGCCGTACCCACGCCGACTTCACTTTCTAAGCGAACCTCGCCGCCCAGCCGTTCGACCGTGTATTTCACAACATCAAGACCAACGCCACGTCCGGATATTTTAGTTACGCCTTTTTGTGTGGAGAACCCGGATTCAAAGAGGTAATCCAAGAGTTGGTCGGTTGTAAATTTTTCTACTTGGTCAGCTGTGAGGCCCCGTTTTTCCCGCAGGCTTTTCCGAATGGACTCCGGATCGATGCCGCGTCCATCATCTGCTACTGTAATTTCAACAGCATCCCCGGTATGTCGCGCCACCACGCTGATCCGCGCGGTTTCGCTCTTTTGAGCTTCTTTTCGCTGATCCGCGCTTTCAATGCCGTGGCTTGCCGCATTCCTCAGAATATGAACCAGAGGCTCTTCGATGGCATCCAAAACTTTTCGATCCACCGCGTATTCACCGCCGCCTAGAAACAGCTCCAGTTTCTTTCCAGTGACTTTTGACGCTTCCCGAACCTGCCTTCGAATCATTACAAAGAGAGACGATACGGGTGCCATTCGAATCTTGCGCAACTCTTCTTGTGAGCTCTGAATGAGCTTCGATATCTGACGCTCGTCCCGCTCGAAGCGGGTGGTCGTCATGCGCAACTGAATATTGAGATTCCTCGCCTTTTCGATGGTCCCGTGCAGCTCGGTTTCGTATTCAGTTCCCTCAAACTCTCGCATGAGTGTGCCAAAGGCACTGCTCAGCTCATTGGCAACGTTGCAGAACCCATTGAGTTCGTGTACCAGGGATTCCAGCTGCATATTTGCTTCGAATAGTTCGGAAACAAGCGCGATAACACTGTCGATTTTGCTTTCTGCAATGCGAATAAACTCGTCCTTGGGCTTTTGCGCAGCCCTGGCCGAAGGATCCTGCGAGGGCGTAGATTTTTTCGAAGCGGGCGCTTTGTTTGTGGTTGATTGCGGTTCTGTTTTGGGTGGTGCGGGGTCTTGTTTTTCAGGCGTAAGATCTACTCGTTCGACGCTCGCTTTGTCATCTTTGCCAGATGCTTTGGCAAGATCCTTTGCCAGCGCATTCAGTGCTTGGGCGGTTTCAGATTCTTCTTTGGTGAGCTGATCGTCACCGGATACGCTGTTTTCAATAGATGTGCGTATAACGTCTAGTGCCGTGAGCAGCAGATCCACATCTTTGGGCGTAACCTGTCTCGCGCCGCGGGACAGCTGTCCAAAGACATCCTCGAGGCGGTGGGTAACGGCTTCGACCCGGGCAAACCCGAGTGTGCCCGCAGATCCCTTCATGCTGTGCGCTTCCCTGAAGGCCCGGGTGAGCAACTCGCCGCTATCTGTTTTCCCCTCCTCGAGGGTAAAGAGCACTTCGGAAAGGGTCTTTATGTGTTCCAGGGCTTCGGATCTGAATACGCCGGTCAGTTGATCCATCTGAGAGGAACCCAGCTCAGTGGCAAGCACGTCCCGACCCGCAGTAGAGGATCTCTTTGGCTGAACGTCGTCATCTGATGCAGCCTGTGGCTCTGGCTGTGGTGCCTGCTCAGACTGTACATCTGACGCGACGGTCTCGTTTTCGATCAGCGTTTTGAGAAGCTTTAGCTCTGCCTGTTCTTTCTCGTTTAGGTCGTCCTCGCCGGGCAGGGCTTCGTTTGATGCGATGCGGATGACGTCCAATGAGCTCAGCAGCCGATCCACCAAGTCGGCAGTTACAGGGCGTTTGGTTTGTCGGATCGTTCCTAAAACATCTTCCAAACAGTGTGTCAGTGTCTCCACGCGTCCGAAGCCAAGTGTCCCAGCGGCCCCTTTGAGGCTGTGCGCCTCTCGAAACGCGATATCGAGCGCGTCGTAGACGTTTTCTACCGAACCTCCCTCTAGCCCGAGGAAGACTTCGGCCATCGCCTTGATATGCTCGATAGATTCACTGCGAAACACCGCGACGAGTTCTTCGAGTTGTTTCTGGGTGAGCTTCATTTACTTTCTCTGTCTCCCACTTCGCGTCGCTTTTTGACGCTACTATGTCGGACTGTCCATACTGAACCCCTTCGCCTCCACGAAGCGGTCAACATCGAGCACCACGAGCCCGTCGGTTGTAACGGCCGATACATATGGCGCCTGAGCGGCATCGAAGTTATCGGGAGCTGGCAACAACCCGGCCTTAGGCACGTGAATGACCCCTTCAATATCCTCCACCTGCAACGCGAATTTTTTTCCCTTAGCGCTTACAATCACGGCAAAATCAGCATCTGCAAGACCTTCGGCGTTTCTATTGAAAAAATGACGCAGGCTCACGAGGGTAAAGGATACACCCCTGCGGCGAATGATGCCGGAAATATGCCTGGGTGTGAGCGGGATTGAAATAATCTCACCGATACGGGTAACCGCTTCTATTTTATCGAGGATGACAGAATAGCGCATGCCCATTAGAACAAATTCCAGCACAGGGAGGACTTCGGTGATTTCTGCCTGATCGTCGAGTGGCTTTGCCAATTCCGCCGCGCGCCGCTTGAGCACGGTTTTTTCGACTTCTTCCCAGTTCTCTTTCATAGACCCCTCTTTGCGGTATTATTCCAATTTGATTTCTTCAAACCTGGCTTCCACAATTTCCTTTAGCCTGCCTGCGGTCAATCCTTCTGCTTCGTCGAGCAGATGGTCATTTGGCAATTTGGCCACTAGATTGCGCGCGTTGCGAAAGGATCTCCTGCTCGCCTGGGACTGACCTTCTCTTTGATGAATGACGCCGAGATAGAAGTGCCCGATGATGAACCCTTTATTGAGAAAGATCGCCTGCTTTAAACTCCTTATCGATTCTTGGACCCTGCCTGCTTGGTCAGCCACAATGGCCCTGAGGAAGTGTACGCGGTAATCCAGCTTTCCCGGTCCCAGGGCGAGGTGTTCCAATAGCCCGATTGTCTCTTCGATGCGACCCTCGTTGACCTGCCTTCGGGCCCGTTCTAGCTCCTCGGTCATATTTGCGGTCTTCTTTTTACTGCGGGCAGACAAGATCCTTTGGCGCGGTTTCGCCTCTTTGGGTTTGGACATCGGTGCCCGATCTATTTTTTCGACCGGAAGTGGTTTGGGAGATTTTGGAACGATCGTCTTAACGCCGATACCAGGGATGGAAAGCGCAGGTCCCGGGATGAGGGAACGGCGGCTGGGTTTGCCGGCGGCGCCTTGGTGATAGCGGTAATAATAAGTGGCGTTGGAGTAGATAACGTCTAGCTGGCTGAGCGCTGGAAAGGCCTCTGAATGCCCAACAAAGAGATAGCTCCCTGGTCGTGCGACATCTCCAAGTGACATGACGACCTGATTGGCGAACTGAAACGAGAAATAGATCAGAACATTTCGACACATGATGAGGTCGTAGGCCACCTCGGGCAGGCGACCTGAAAAGGGAATCTCCGCTAGATTGAGTTGACGAAAGTCAACAGTGCGTCGGATGTCGGCATGGATTCTATATCGATGTTCATCCTCGCGGGTGAAGTACTTCCAGATAATCGATTCATCTACGCCTCGAAACGACCACCTGGAAAATATGCCCTCTTTGGCGCGCTCTAGAAAACCGGTGTTAATATCGGTACCGGTGATAGAGATCCGCCAGTCGCTTAGACTGGGGAATCTTTCCCGGAGCAGCATCGACAGCGAATATGGCTCTTCACCGGTCGCGCACCCGGCGCACCAGATGCGCAACTCTTTGGCCCTGCGGCCAGTCTCGATGAGTTGTGGTATGGCCTGTTCGGCGAGTGCCTCGAAATGGGGCTTGTTTCTGAAAAAGTAGCTTTCGCCGACGGTCAGGAGATTGACGACCTCCTGCAGTATTTTATCCGATGTTCTAAGCAGTGCGACGAGCTCTGCTCCCGACATGTTGTGGCAGTCTGGAAATCTCGAGATGAGTTTCTTTTCCAGCTCATGTCGCTTTTCAATGCTGAAACAAAGGCCGACCTGATCCTCGAGCAATTTGCTCAGATCCGAGAACACGTCATCGCTGAGATGAAAGCGTCTCTTGGACCTTTTTGAGGCCGGTTCGGCATTGATCATTACGGATGCTCCTCTTCGGAGGTGCTCGTAACAGGCGGTGGTGGAGAGGAGAGCGCATCTCCGACTTTGTGGAGTTGAACCGATAAGACGATAGACAGCACATCGAGAATCAGGATCGCCTCACCCTCTGCCCGCAACACACCCAATGCCCTGAGGGCCCCTGGCAAAACTTCATCTGTCACGTCGATGTCTTGGGTCGGCACGGTGACCACATCGCTCGCTTCATCGATGAGAACAGCGAAGCGCATGAGCTCTGTGATGCAAATGACCAGGGATCTATCGGCGGTGACCTCTTTTTCCTCGGCCCCGAATAGAACACCGAAGTCTATCACGGCCATCATCTCACCGTGATAGTTGATCAGGCCTGCCACGCCTTGAACTTCCTCGGGCAACGGTATGAGCGCGATCGTCTGAATCACCTCTTCCACGTGGGAGATGGGAATCGCAAAGAGTCTGCCCACGTCTTTCAGAAAGAGAAAGGTCGGGTCTTCCTCTTCACTCTCATCTTCTTGGATAATGGCTGACGCTTCGATGAATTGATGTTTCAGGCGGATGACCTGCTGCTCGAGGTCTCGAATTTCCTCGAGACGCGCTGCAAGGCCTTTTTCTTCGATTGCCCCCTTGGGGTTGTCCGTTTCTTGTTGTCCCAAAGTAAAATCACCCCTATTGCGCTTGGGCGTCGAGCAGCACCGTTAATCTAGGACCTGAGGAGGTTCTTGAGCTCAGAGAATTTCAGTAACTCCTTTAGTTTCGAGAGGAGCTCGACGCGGTCTATTGGTTTGGTGACGTAATCATCACATCCCGCTGCAAAGGCCTCCTTTACTTTTTCGTACTCGCTTTTGGTAGTAACCATCACAACTTTTATCTCGCGTGTGTGATCATTGGACTTGATTCTGCGGCAGCATTCGATGCCGTTCATCTGGGGCATCATAATGTCCATGAGGACAAGGTCGGGCTTGTTTCCCTCTATCTTCTTAAGTGCTTCGACGCCGTTTTCAGCCATATCCAGCTCATAGCCCTGCCCAGATAGCAGCATGTGCTCGTACAGGCGCATGGTCTCGGTATCGTCGACGATAAGTATTTTGCTCGGCATCGGTTTCACCCCTATTGGCTCGTCACTTGCTCGATGTGATTTATAATAGCTTATACGTTTTTATTCCTTACATGAACCTTACATGCGTCCTTTTAAAGACGCTTCCTTTCACTTGCCCCATTCAACGTCCTTAACATCTATTTTTTATCAGATTTGGCCGGCCGCAAGGATTCATCCAATCATTGGGTTGATCTGGAGGGTGGACAGATGGATATTGCGATCTAAAATTGTATATAAGCCGAGGACTAAGAGCGATTCAACAGCCGCGGGGCCGACGTTATCGGCAAAGGGGGACTAGAGCAGATGAAGTTCCAAATGTCGTTTAAATGGAAACTGGTAGTCGGCGTTATGGCCGTCATCATCCCACTGGGGATGCTACTCGCATTGGTTCTTCAATCTCAGCTCGCAAACTTGGATGTCCATGTTTTCGATGCGTTCGAAAAGCAGGCCATCGCCAAAGCGATTGCGATTCAAACGGAGATCTCCAATAGTACCGGGGGCGAAGGGCATAGCGATCTGAAAGGCGTGCTAAGCGCGTTCTTAGCAAGAGAAAAGAGAGATACGGAACAAGAGGAGACGCGCGCTGTCTTTGTCGTCGATAAATATCATAAAGTGCTGACTTCTGCTGGCGCCAAAATTGATCTACGAACGCTCGTGCCCAAATTTCCAGAAGTAAAAAAGACAACAGTGCTTCGCGCCGGTAAACATGTTCTCGCAATTACAGCGTTCTCTTCTGACGTGGCAGGTGCCAAGTATGTTGTGTTCGCCGAATCGATGCAGTCTTACTTGGCATCCAAATCCCAGGTCTTCTTTGTGAGACTCGGGATCTCAGTTATTGGACTTCTTGTTGTGGCGCTGGGGGTTTATATCATCGGCGTTCGATCCGTCGCACCGATCTACGCGCTCATAAAGACCGCGCGGGATATTGCAGCCGGGAATCTTGAGAAGATTGAGGCCCAGGAGACAAAATCACTGGAGACGAATGAGTTGGCCACATCCATCACCAGCATGGCCAACGCCCTGCAAAAACAGGTCGTTGCCATCAAGGCGCTCACTACTGAGATCTCAGGCGCATCAACCGAGTTTGCCGGCAACATGTCCCAGCTGGCTTCTTCGGCCAGTGAGCAGGCCGCGGCAGTGACAGAAACGGCGGCAACGGTTGAAGAGATGGAACAGGCCGGCAAGAGCGCAGCTGGCAATGCAAAGCAGATAGTGGATGCGGCCGAGAAAACCCAGGAAGCCTCGGTGCGCGGACGGGATGCGGTTGAGACAGCAAACGCCATTATTTTGCGGATCAAGGAAGACTCACAGGACATTGTGGATAAGAGTCGCAATCTACTCTCGGCAGTCGAAGAGGTCGGCAACATCATTCGTTCGGTCAACGCCATTGCTGAGCAGTCGAAAATACTCGCGGTTAATGCCTCTATTGAAGCTGCAAAGGCCGGCGAGTATGGATCCGGATTTGCCGTGGTGGCCCAAGAGGTCAAGGATCTGGCCCAGCAATCAAAAGACGCGACATTGCAGATAACCGGCCCGCTAACATCGATTCGTCAGGCCATTGAAAAAATGGTCGACACATCCCTGAGCGGAAAGGAACGGACCGAAGAAGCCGTATCGACCATTGCCAACGCCGGGGCGATCATGAATGACTTAAGCGAGGCGATTCGGGAAAATTCAGAATTTGCCAATGTCATCGCAACAAATATCAATCAGCAAACCGTGGGTCTGACCCAAATTGCCACATCTGTCGATCAAATCAACAGTACGGCCTATGAAAACCAGAGCATCAGCAGGAAAAACGTGGAAATGGCGGATCAAATGGCAATGTCATTTGGAGAGCTGAACACCCTGGTGAGCATATGGCAGACCTCTGACGAAATGGCATCTAATGATGATGAAAAGGATGTATAATCATAAAAGATAGTAGCTGATTATCTGTCTCCGCACTTCTTTTCCAATGAGATTTCGCGCTTATGCCAGCGCATAAAGAGACATGCTTGCAAATCTTTTTTCACCTGTGTATGATTCGCCTGTTTACTCTCCTTAAATATGGTTAAGGGGGTAAGTGGAACCAACGCAGATCGGCCCGAGCATTGGCAGGGGGTTCTTTTATGGGTTATCTCGGGCAAGGAGTTTATCAGCCGTGAGGATTTACGTAGGGAACATGCCGTTCAGTATGAATGATGACCAAGTGCGCGAACTATTCGAGGCACACGGAAGAGTGGAATCTGTAGATATCATCACTGACCGTCAGACAGGGCGGCCGAGGGGATTCGCATTCGTGGATATGCCCGACGAGTCAGAAGGGCGCAAAGCCATTGAAGCGTTACACGAGTTTCAGGCCGAGGGTCGAAACTTGAACGTCAACGAGGCCAGACCCCGCGAGGATCGCGGCGGTGGAGGCGGTCGACGCGGCGGTTTTGGCGGCGGTGGTCGAAATCGCTGGTAGGGCCTGCCTAAAGGTCGTCGGCCCCTTTTTTTAAGGGATCGATTACTACAAATAACAACTTGAGATTACTGGGTTGAGACGCAGGACTCAACCGCTAGCATACTTGCATCAAACCGCTTTTTAAGGGCGATTAGCTCAGTTTGGATAGAGCGTTGGTCTCCGGAACCAAAGGTCGCGCGTTCGAGTCGCGCATCGCCCGCAAAGGTTGGTTTGATATTGGCGCACGCCCAAGGGCAGGATCCCCATGAAGGTACGTATTGGCACACGGGGAAGCGCATTGGCGCGATGGCAGGCGGATGCTGTTTTTCAAATGCTGCGGTCTCGTCATCCTGGGCTGGAACTCGAGATTATCGTTGTTAAAACAACCGGCGATGTCGTCCAAGATAAGGCGCTTTCTGAGCTTCCAGGGAAAGCATTTTTTACAAAGGAGATCGAGGACGCCCTTCTTGCGTCGCGTATCGATCTGGCAGTGCACAGCGGCAAAGACGTCCCCACAGAACTGCCCCATGGCTTGGCTTTGGCGGGATTCCTGAAGCGGCACTCGCCCCTGGACGTGCTTGTTACACCGTCGGGCTCGAATATGGATAAATCCCTTATTAAATCCCTTTTTGAGCTAGATCCCGGCGCTCGCATCGGAACGAGCTCTGTAAGGCGGCGGGCATTCATTGCCAACTTGAGGCCAGATCTTCGCATCCTCGACCTTCGGGGCAACGTGGATACGCGATTAAAAAAATTGGACCAAGGGCTCTACGATGGGATCGTTCTGGCTGAGGCTGGGCTCGAACGCCTCGGTCTGGGAGATCGCATTGCCCATCGGCTAGATAGAAAGATCTTTCTGCCCGCGGTTTCTCAGGGCGCGATGGCACTGGAGACGCGCTCGGATGACAGTACGCTGATGCACCTGCTGGCGCCGCTCATGGATGGCGACACAACAACAGCCGTGACCGCAGAACGGGCCCTGTTACGCACCCTCGAAGGGGGGTGTCAAGTGCCCCTCGGTGCATTGGCTGAGGTGGCGGGGGAGGCATTGACCCTCACCGCCGCCATTGTCGCGCCAGACGGCACGGCCCGCGTGGATGGTGCTATTCAGGCCCATGTCAGAGATGCGAACAAGGCCGGGATCCAGCTGGCCGGTGAACTCGTCGAAAACGGGGGTGGGGAAATCCTAAAGAAAATGGGGCGTCGTTGACCGCGCATCACGCTAGGACCTGAAAATTTTCCTTATAGTGGACACCGCGTTGGCTCAATCCATTGAAGATGTAATCCACGCAGCGACTGTCTTTTCCAAGGTATTCCGGCGGAGAGATGCCCACCTTATCGTAAAGCCCCTCGGCCAACATGGTCAGGACGACAGTCCCTGTGTAGCCCGTGGTGCGCGCCATGGAATGGGTCTGGGTCTCTGGATCGTATCTATCCAACAGGTCAAAGGTATATCGACATGGGGTGCCATTTTTCTCACCAGTTATCTGCACTTGCATCACCGTGAGATCCCGGTCGCCCGCATTCAGTTGCCATTTGGGGAAAAGCAACTTAGCGGTCATATCAATGGGACGCACCCAAGTGCCCCCCACATCTATCGCCTCTGTGCTGAAAAAGCCAGTCTCACGGAGCACGGCCATTTTTTCGATATGACCTGGATATCGCAGTGTTTTCTCTTTCATATGGGGCGCGTCAATGGTCTGGGCCAATGTGCGCAGTCCGTCAGTATTAAAGGCCTCGAGCGTACCGATACCCGGAAACGTCAGGCGTTCAGGATCAGACAGGGCAGGACGCACCACTGTGCTCCCATTTTGGACAAATCGCGCGGGGCGGGTGTATTCTTCTATCACATCGATAGGAGAAAACACGGCTTTGTACTCGTAGGGCCACTCCCTGTGCTCGGGCAGTCCTCCGACGTAAATGAGGACTTCTCGGGTGCGATCCAGGCGGGCGTGGGCGTACCCGGTTAAGATATTGCTCATGCCAGGTGCGACACCGCAGTCGACGATGGCTGTAACCCGGTTCTTTTTTGCGAGATCGTCGAGTTCAAATGGGTCTTCTGGGAAAAACGCAATATCGACGACTGGTTTTCCAACCTGAATCACGGCCTTTAGGGTTTCATAGCCCAAGAAACCCGGCACCGCACTGAGCACTAGATCAAAGTCTGAAACAATCGACGATACTGTTGACGCCTGGGAGAGATCCGCGTTCCTAACGGCAATCGATGGATGTAGGTCGGCCAATCGCGCTGTGGCGGCTGGATCCACATCGACCGCTGTCACATCGAACCGCTTCTGTTTGGACAAATCAACCGCCATGGGCCCGCCGATGAGCCCGGCACCGAGAACGATGATTTTCATGTTCGCCCCTCATTTGGAAAAGGGATCCCGAGGTGGCCAGGGCACTGCGTGAAGGTGTTACTTCCGCATGACTTTGTCGAGTGTTTTGGCCAACTGGTCCACGCCATATGGTTTGGTGACCCGATCTATAAACCCATAATCGCCAAACGTGCTCATAATAGGGTCGTTGGAGTAGCCACTCGACACGATGACCTTTGCCTGGGGATCAATTTGTTTGAGTACCTTGATAGCTTCTTTACCCCCCATGCCACCTGGAATTGTCAGATCCATGATGACCGCGTCGAATTTGGTCCCGTTTAGGAGGCTTGTTTTGTAGAGCTTAATTGCCTCGGCGCCATCTGTAGCGAGCGCCACATCAAAACCGATCTCCTTTAAAATTTCGCGGGCTGTCTTACGAATGGTGGCATCATCATCCATCACGAGGATATACCCATGTCCTAGAATCTGGGAATGCACAGGTGCAAACGCGCCTGACGCGTGTTTGTCTGTGGCCGGCAAATACATGTGGAACACAGTACCCACCCCAGGCTCTGAGTCGACAGTAATGTGGCCATTGTGCCTGCGCATGATGGAATACGTCGTGGCCAGACCGAGGCCGGTGCCGTTTTCCTTGGTGGTGAAATATGGATCAAACACTTTGCCCAAGTGGGGCTTTGGAATGCCCACACCGGTGTCTTTCACCGCGATGTGCACATAACGACCGGTCTCAAGGGGAAGTTTGTCCTTTGGCGCGACTGTTATATTTTTAGCCGATATGGCGATGGTACCGCCGTCGGGCATGGCGTGGTTAGCGTTAATGACCAGGTTTTGAATCACTTGAGATATCTGCCCCTCATCGACCTCGACGGACCACAGTGATTTTGGGATAGACATGGTGCATTTGACCGATGACCCGCTGAGGGCGAATTCAGCGGATTCTTCGATAATCGTTCGTGCAGACGCAAGGATCTTAATCGGCGTGCCCCCTTTAGAGAAAGTGAGCAATTGGTTGGTCAGGTCTCTGGCCCGCATGACAGCGCGCTCTGCATCAGCCAGCCTTGCGGTTACGGCGTCGTCTTTTTTTATCCGTCTCTGGGCCAGGCTGAGATTGCCCATCACAGCCGTGAGAATGTTGTTAAAGTCGTGTGCAATACCCCCGGCGAGCAGGCCCACGGATTCGAGTTTTTGTGCGCGACGCATCTCCTCTTCAAGCGTTCGCTGTTTTGAAACATCCCGAAAGACCAAGACACTCCCGCTTGGCGTGCTGCTCTCGCTCCGGATGGGCGCCAAGGTATATGAAATGAGGGTCTCTTGGCCACTGCAAGCGATGAGCTTCTTGCCCTCGATATGGATAGCGGCCTCCTGATCTGAGAGCGCCTGTAGTGGATTTTCCGTTGGCTGGCGGGTTTTTTCGTTAATGATGCGAAAAACGCTGCCCACTGGTTGTCCGATAGCCTCTTTTTTACGCCACCCGGTGAGGGCCTCGGCAACCCCATTAAACGCCACGATATTACCTTCCACGTCCGATGCAATGACAGCTTCGCCAATACTGGCCAGGGCCACGGCCAGGCGTTCTTGGCTTCGACGCAGGTCTTCTTCGACCTTTCGTCGATTGGTGATATCCCGGGCAATGCCGATGATCGCATTCCCCTCCTCTAATTTCGGCAGCAGCCATGTGCCGAGCCATACCGTGTGCTGAGCAAACGATACCTTGGTCTCGGTGTAAACCGATTCACCTGTTTCAAAAGCGCGCATCAAATCCTCAATGCTGCTCGTATCATTGAATTCGACGGTAATCTGGTCGGCAGAGAGGAAATCTGGAAGCGGCATGCCGATCAGGCGATCGGCGAGATCTGGGATGGTACGGGCTGCGAATTTCAGGGCGTGGGGATTCATGTAGGTGATACAAAGGGTTGAATTGATGACAAAGATAAAATCCCGGGATGATTCGATAATGGCCCGATGTAAGTGGGCTGCCTCTTCCAGGTCTGATACGTGCTCCTTTTGGCGCGCCAATTCCGATTCGAGCGCTGCGATACGCTCTAGGAGGCGTGTTTCATTATCGCTGTAAGATGGTCGGCTTGATAGTGTTTTCTCATCCAACATGGGCGTAACATATCATAATGAATCGCAGGACTTAAGGGATACTCCGCAGCGGTCGATTAAAATAGCATAATGAACAAGTTTCACCGCACCGACTTTTCTGATGCGACCGTGTATATCAATGCCAAACAGGTGGACACGCTCCTTTCTGATGAGGATGAATTGACCCGCAAGGTGGGTGCGACCGTGATGCGGGAGCTCGGTTCTGAAACCTACCAGCCGCCCCTTCTCCCAGAGGTGGCCTTATCTCTATCGGAGATGGCAAACCAACGGGATGTTTCGATTCGCGAGGTGGAAAACGCAGTCAGTCGGGATCCGGCAGTGGCAGCGCGGGTTGTCTCAGTTGCCAATTCCGCGTTTTACAGCCGGGGCACCCCGATTCGATCCCTTAGATCCGCCATTACCAGGCTCGGCCTGGCCGAGATACGGGACGTGGCCTTTCAGGTGGTTGCTCAAACGCGCATCTTCCGCGTTCGGGGATATGGCGATCACATGCGGCGTTTGTTTAGTGCGGCCCAAGCCGCCGGCCTTATCGCGAGAAAGACGTGTCAGATGCTCCGCTTTGAGTCTGAGATGGCATATTTATGCGGGTTGCTGCACGACATGGGCGAGGCCATCATCTTGAGCGTCATTGCAGAGGCGCAGCGTGAAAAACGAGCCGCGTTGCCCGAACTCACCACCCTGCGGCCAGTGCTCGATTTATTACACGCCACAGCTGGCGCCCGGGTGTGCAGTAAGTGGGGGTTGCCCGAGCTGATCACAGACGCTGTGCGGCACCACCACAGTCCTCAAAAATCAGAGACCTCGTCGCAAATGGCCACGGTCGTGGCGATCGGAGATATTCTTCTCGCCCACGCGGGGATTGGGTGTGAAAAAAAGCCCGTGGTGCCGCTCGAGGAACCCATGTTTTATCGCGTCAATCTCACGCCACCCGATGTAGAGGCGCTCATCGAATACGCCGAGGCCATCGGAGAAGACGAGGCCCTGATACAGCAGTTGGAGTAAGATCAAATACCCAAATTTGAGGCGTGAATTCTTGTTCCACCACCCGCATTCGAGTAGGATAATAAGGACAATCAATCGCAATGCATGTCAGCTATTTACAACGGAGGGACCAGTGGCCAAGGTAGGGATTTTACTGTGCCTGACAGCGGTCATTTCTGTCCAGTCCGGTGAGCTCTTGGCCCAGTCGCAGGATCCACCGGATGTAGAAAGTAGGTTTGACCTCAACACATTTAATAGGTCTGCCAGTACGCCGGACGATGGGTTTGAACTGGATGGGGCAGGTGTGCTGAAATCGCTGCAATTCAGCGCGGTTACCCTTTTTCAGGTGGACGATGACCCCCTCACCTGGCAACGGGAAACAGGTGACGGTGACTACGAAGAGACAGCTGTTGTAGTGGAACGGCTCTTGGTGCTTCATCTGGGCGCGGCCATTGGGTTGTTCGACATTGCTCAGGTCGCGCTTCATTTCCCCATCATCTTTGATCGAGGCACGACCAATTCCCGCGGGGGAGTGGGAGATCTCAGCATCATTCCCAAGGTCGCTTATCGATTTAAGCCCACTGGCCGGGTGGGTCTGGCATTTCTCGTGCCGGTTACGTTTCCAACAGGGGATGCAAACCGATTGTTGGGCGAGGGCAGCTTGACCGCCACACCTGTCATCGCGATGGATACGAAATGGGACAAGTTGCAGCTCGTATTCAACGCCGGGTACCGGCTTCGCGAGAAGCAGCGTCGGGATTTGGTACGCGGCAGTGAACTGCGGTTTGGTGCAGGAGTTTCCTACGATGTGCTCACCTCACCCGGGTTGCTTCGGGCCATTGTAGAGGCAGATGCTGCCACCCAGGTAGGGGATTTATTTGCCCGTGCAGCAACTCCGGTGACCCTGATGGGCGGGGTCAAGCACCGTTTCAAGCGGGGGTTTGGGTATGTCGCCGCTGCTGGTGCTGGCGTGACACCTGGTGTGGGGGCTCCGGATTTTAGACTGGTATTTGGCGTTGATTACGTCTTTACCCGCATGGCTCAGGCAGAGGAAAGCGAGCCGTCAGAGAACGTGGACACGGACGGGGATGGCATTCCCAAAGACGAGGACAAGTGTCCGACATTACTGGAAGATTTCGATGGGTTCGAGGATTTGGACGGCTGTCCAGAGACCGACAACGACGCCGATGGTATTCCAGACGACCGGGATAATTGCCCTAATGTGGCTGAAACCATCAATGGCCTCTACGACGATGATGGATGCCCAGACAGCGATAGCGACGGTGACGGTCTCCTCGAGGAGGAAGATCAATGCCCCACCGAACCAGAGGATCTGGATGGGTTTGGCGATGAGGACGGATGTCCGGATTTGGATAATGACTACGACGACATTGAAGACCAGGCCGACACCTGTCCGAATTATCCCGAGACCTTTAACGACTATCGCGATGAGGACGGGTGTCCTGACTACCTTGAGATAATCGGGGACAAAATAGTACTCACCCGGCCCATGCGGTTCCAGGCAAAGACATCTGAGCTCAAGGAATCGTCCTATCCTGTGCTGGACGAGTTGGCCCTGGTGATCATTGCCAACCCGGCGTGGACGGAAATAGATATTGTCGCGCATACGTCCGGGCGGGGCAGGGCCAGTGACCAGCTCAGCTTGTCAGAAGAGCGGGCCCAAACCCTGAAGCGATTGCTCATCCACAGCGGCGTGCTTGCCGAACGGTTGACTGCCACAGGCAAGGGGGGTACCGAGCCCATTGCATCTCCTACCACGATAGAGGGGCGCAAGGAGAACGCACGGGTAGAACTTATCATCAGAAAGGGGGCGCGGTAATGGGAAAATGGCCACCTTTTTTGCTCTTTGCGGCACTGTTTTTTTCGGTTGCCTCGGGCATGGGCGAGATGCCGCAGAAGGATCGCGCTGATACGGACGGGGACGGCAAGACCGACGAAGAAGAGATCCTGGCTGGCACTGATCCTGAGGACGCAGACTCTGACGACGATGGCATACCAGATGGTTTCGAATTCGATTGGCTGGGCGATGCAGATGGGGATCAACTTATCAATGCACTTGACTGGGATGCGGATAATGACGGCCTTTCAGATGGCCTCGAGCGGGGCTACGTCGCACACCATGCAGATACGGACCTTTCTGCCGGGCACTTTACGCCAGATGCGGATCCCAGCACCCGAACCAACCACCTGCAACCGGATAGCGACGGCGGTGGTGTATCTGACGGCGTGGAGGATCTGAATCAAAACGGGCGATATGAACCAAACCTGGGCGAGACAAATCCGAACAATGCCGCGGATGACGACGAAGACATAGAGCCCATCGATGCGGGCTCTGAGGACGGCGGGGCAGACAGCGACCCTGACACGGAGATCGACACCGGGACAGATGGGGATACTGACATCGATACCGGGACAGATACATCGTCAGAGCCAGACGCAGGCGATCTATGGGGTGGGCTAAGCGGGGGTCCGGCCTGTGGTTGCACTGCGGTGGGGCGTGCGACCCGCGATTTTCGACAGCTCATTAAGATTTTCGACATATTTAATTAAAACCAATTGACAGTTAGATTGAAAATCGTAGACTCCAGCCCTTAAGCCTGCGGACTGACTGGACTTTTGTCTGGGCGGGCAATGGGAGTAGGACAATGGAAGCGACGTGTGGATTTTTGGGCAAAAAGCTGGGCATGACACAGGTATTCAATCCCGATGGGACGCTCGTGGGCGTTACTGCTGTGGAAGTGGGCCCCTGTATTGTGGTTCAGAAGCGCACTGTGGAAAAAGATGGCTACACAGCGGTGCAGCTCGGTTTTGACGACAAGCCAGAGCGAAAGGCAAAGCGACCTGAGGTGGGTCATTTTGCCAAAGCAGGGGTTGCGCCAAAGCGCGTTCTCAAGGAATTCCGCGTGTCCGAGGACACTGCCGCTCAATACGAGGTCGGTGCGGTCGTGGATATCAACGCCCTTGCCATCGGCGATAAGATCGATGTGACTGGCCTGAGCAAGGGCAAGGGGTTTACCGGCGTCATGAAACGGTACGGGTTTCACGGTGCCAAGGAGAGCCACGGGGTGCACGAATGCTTTCGCCACGGCGGGTCTCTGGGGCAGAACATGACACCTGGCCGTGTGATCAAGGGCAAAAAGATGGCCGGTCATCAGGGCAACAAGCGGATCACGATACAAAACATCGAAGTCGTGCGCGTGTTTGCCGGCGACAACCTCATTTTTGTCAAGGGACCTATCCCAGGTGGTCCCAATTCGGTTGTCTCTATTAGCAAAGCCGTTAAATCCTAACCGGCTGGGCCGGAACAAAAATGAATAGGCTATCATTCTATCTCAATTTCCTTCTGTGGTTTCCCAAACCCTACCGCTAAAAGGCTAAAGATCTGTGTCGCGCCGGCGTCGAACAGGAGATCACTTTGCCCGGCGAGCGAAAAAGGAACACTATCCCGCCCGGTCGATTTATAAACTCGAAGAGATAGATCGGCGGGTGGGCCTGTTCAAGCCCGGCCATATCGTGTTGGATTTGGGGGCAGCACCTGGTTCGTGGACGCTCTTCGCGGCTGAGAAAGTGGGAAGAAAAGGCCGGGTCGTTGCAGTGGATCGGGCGCCCCTGACGATTTCTTTACCTGACAATGCAGTGGCAATCGAAGCCGACGCCCTTACCTGTGATCCAGATGTATTGATGGCTGAAACATCTGGCAATGGATTCAATGCGGTGATTTCAGACATGGCCCCCAAAACCTCAGGCCACCGGTTTGTCGACCAATCCAGATCCTTTTCCCTGTTTTGTCGCGCATTGGAAATTGCAGCGATCGCGCTTAGGCACAATGGCAAGTTTGTGGGCAAGATCTTTCAAGGAGAAGATTTCGAGGTCGCCCGGGACAGGGTCCGGGCATTGTTCTCAAAGGCACGCGTGATACGGCCGGTGAGCGTCCGATCCGAAAGCTACGAGATCTACCTCGTTGGATTGGGCCGGCGTTAGGGGGATTTCGTCCTAACTGTCATTACTTAGCGATGCGTCCGAGATGTGGGGACTCCAGCCGGTTGTAGTCCCTAACGGCCATGGAGATCGAAACCCCGTGGTCGCCAGCGCTGAAGTTGATGCTGGTCCTTGCCATCAATTGCACATCACACCAGGTGGGCACACCAAACAGACTGCCAAAAGGCGGGATACATCCGGGCAACAGCCCTGTCAGTTCGTACAGTTCTTCTTCTGTGGCAAACCGCAGCCGCTGAATGGAAAGCGCCGCACGCACATTTCTGGTGGATAGTTTGAGATGTGCGGGCATGACAAACATGTTATAGGTGTTATTTGCTTTGCAAATCAATGCTTTGGCACCGCTCGCAAGGGGGGTACCGCGCGCCTTTGCAGCTTGCTGACTGGTGAACGCGGGCGCGTGCGTCCTAACGGTATATGGAATCTCTTGCGCATCGAGTATATCGGACAATCGTTGCAAGACCTCTGACGCCATGGCACGAAGGTATGACCTGACAATGCCTTGCATGTCAAATGGGAGGCGGTTCGCATATGGGAAATTTGGTTTGCTTAACCCGGCGAAGTTTGATATCCTTTATTGGTCTAAACATCCGCAATCTAAAGAATTTGCGGATACATTAGCGCGACTGGTATGTTGACCGCATGAATAACTCAGTGAAGGACGCGCATATCGGATAATTAACTGCTGTTTTTTTTAATGATATCAATCATTATTGGTATCATAAATACTTGATGAGGGTGAGATGGCGAAAAACCAGAAAGATGAAAACTCAGTAAATGTTGCGCTCCAAGAGCTGATGGGAATGGAAGATAACCGTCAGGCAATCGAAGAGGCTGAGAGACAACGCCTCGAAGATGAGGAGACCCGGCGCCGTGAAGAGGAAGCCCGCAGGAAAAAAGATGAAGAAGAATCAAAACGCCGCAAGGAGGAAGAAGAGCGCCTTGCAGAAGAGCGGGCCCAACAAGAAGCAGAAGAACGGGCCAAGCGAGAAGAAGAGGAGCGCAAGCTAAAAATCAAGCTCGAAGCGGAATCCAAGGCCAGGGCCGAAGAGCAAAAGCGCTTACTGCAGCACGAGATAGAGGTGAAGCGCCTGGAAGCCGAAAGAAAGCACATTCCCAAGTGGGTCTACGCCGTCATTGCAGCGGTCGTCATTATAGGTGGGGGTACGGGGTTCTATCTCTACCAGAAATCCGAAGCAGAGGTTGCGGAGCAGCGGCGCATCGCCATGGAGCGGGAAGCGAAGATGCGCAAAGAATTCGAAGAGCGTGAAAAGGCGCTACAGGCTGCTTTGGAACAAGCCCAAAAGGAAGAAGACGCCATGAAACGGCGGCTGGCCGATGCTGAGGCAGCTGGAGACGAGGCAGCCATTGCAGCTGCTCGAGCCCAATTGGAAGTTGCCCAGGAAAAAACGCGACGCGCCAAGTCTGCTCGGAAATCCCGATCAAGATCAGCAGCCAAGTCGAAACCAAAACCAAAGCCAAAGAAAAAGGAAAAGAAAAACGGGCTGAGCGACGATCCCCTGGGCGGATTCGAGCTCTGATATAGGCGCCCGCAAGGAACATGGACCATTTGGCGAGGGCCCTGTAACGGCCCTCGCTTTTTTTTGAGGAATGGAACAAAACAACAATGATTCAGGCCAGTCGTACTGAAGCAATAAAGCGGCTTATCTTGGCCCTAGATGCCCCTTCTTACGAGTCTGCTGCAGCTGTCCTTGCCCGCGTCGAAAACCAAGTCGGCGTCGTTAAAATAGGGCTGGAGCTGTTCACCGCCTGCGGACCTCCGGCAATCGAGATGGCAAAAAATTGCGGCTATGATGTCTTTCTCGACTTGAAACTGCACGACATTCCCAACACCGTTGCCGGGGCTGTTCGCGCTGCCCGCACGCTCGGGGTAGACATGCTGACCGTACACGTCGGTGGCGGTAGGGAGATGCTCGAAAGTGCTGCCGCAGCTGCAGGTGGAGATATGCAATTGCTCGGCGTGACCCTGCTCACGAGCTTGGATGCAGAAGATCTCGATCCAGTAGCCATAGTGCCGGATCCAAGCGCAGTGGTCGAACGGCGGGCAACTGTTGCCGCAACTGCTGGCCTCGCAGGTATTGTCTGCTCTTCAAGGGAGATTGGCGCTGTCAGGAACATCATCGGCTGGGATAGCATTATTGTCACACCTGGTATCCGACCAGCTGGTGGGGCATTGGGCGATCAAAAACGCATTGCCACCCCATATGCCGCCATCACTGCAGGGGCAGACTACCTGGTCGTGGGTCGCCCGATACACCAAGCGCCAAACCCGGCTTTAGCAGCGGGCAGCATTGTAGCAGATATCGCCAAGGCACTTGGTGATCGATGAAGCGCATCCTGGCCGGCCCCCATCCTGTGACCGAGGCTTTGCGCGTTGCTCCAGGGTCAATCGAAGCCGTGTGTGTAACTGAGACGCTGCGGCCAAGCTCGGTTCGCCGCATCGAGGAGCTGGCCCGAAGGGTGCGCGTGAGTGTCGAATGCCTGCCCAAGTCTGCGCTGGATCAGATGTCGGGCAAACACCACCACCAAGGGGTCGTCGCGATCACCGGGTCCTACCCGTATCTGGACCTGGCTGGACTCATCGAGGCATCCCAAAAGGACATTTCACCGCTTATCGTCGCCCTTGATCAGGTTCAAGATCCTCAAAATCTAGGCGCTATCCTTCGCTCTGCGTACGTATTTGGTGCCAGTGGCCTGGTGCTGCCCAAAGACCGTTCCGCGGGGGTCACGGCCGCGGCAGTGCGCGCATCAGCCGGCGCAAGCGAACTCATTCGCGTGGCCCGGGTCACCAATCTGGTGCGCAGCCTCGACACCCTGCGGGACCACGGGTTCATGATCTACGGCGCTGCGCCAGCTGAGTATACTTCGGTTCAATCGATCGACTGGCGAGACAAATGCGTGCTCGTGCTCGGAAACGAAGGCAGAGGCCTTCGGCGTCTGACAGCAGAACACTGCGACAAGCGCTTTGAAATTCCCATGATGCGGGATTTTGACTCTCTCAATGTATCTGCTGCTGCGGCCATTGCCCTGTACGAAGCCGCGTGCCAAAGATCTGCTCACGCCCATGCAACACATCGATGATCGGCCTTATCTCATCGGCCTCGGTCTCTTTATCGTCCTGACAACTGCCTTTCGACTTTGGTTTGCCGCATATATCGGCTTGGCTCCGGACGAAGCGTATTATTGGCAGTGGTCAAAACACCTCGCCTTGAGTTACCCGGATCATCCACCACTGGTGGCCTGGTTGATTCGAGGTGGCACACTGGTCGCGGGCGATACTCGGGTCGGCGTGCGTCTGCTATTTGTGCTCATCGCTGGGATCGGTGGAATACCCCTTTATGTGCTGGGAAAGGCGGTTGGTCTGTCTGCGAAAAGGGCCGCCGTGGGCGCGATGCTTGCCTTGCTTTTGCCTATTCCAGCCGTAGGGGCGATCATTGCAACCCCGGATACGCCCCTCGCACTCATTTGGCTGATATCTCTGATGGCCCTTGCTCGGCTCGCCGATGCTGACGCACCCCGACATTGGTACATTCTCGCGCTTGCCCTGGGGTGTGGTGTTTGGACCAAACACACTGCGCACCTGATCCTCATATTGGTGGTCCTTTACGCCATTGGGTCGAAACCGATCCGCGCTGGGCTGCGGACCGTTCATCCCTGGATCGCCGGGGGAGTGGCCCTTGCCCTTGCGTTGCCCTATTATTTGGCAGACCTGGGGTCAAAGGCCCCTGCCCTAGCGTTTCAATTCTCACATCTGTTAGGAAGACTCGATGGAGCAACCACACCTTTTGATTTAACCGCAATAACGGGTCGCCTAGCCGGTCTCATCGCAGGCCAAATCGGACTGCTCACACCCCTTGTTGCTGTTGCAATCGTCAAGGCGGTGGTTTGGGCAAAAAAAAACGTGATATGGGGATTGATCCTCCCCATGCTGGTCACCGGCATGAGCGCTTTATTAACGCATCCCGAGCAGAACTGGGCCAGCCTGGGCCATCCTGTCGGCGCTGTCATTGCAATTGCATGGGCGGGAACGCTGCAGTCCGCAACAGGCCGTGCCTGGCGACTCGGCCTTTTTGCTTCTGTGCTCGCCATTACGACCGCTATTCACGTCCACGCGAGATATCCTTTTATTCCCTTAAACGCGCGCACTGACCCGGTGGCTCGCCTTTGGGCGTGGCAAGGGATGACGCACCTGGCCCACCTGGCTGAAGAAACAGACGCCGTGGTGTGCGATACCTACGGCTTGGCAGCCCAATTTGCCTGGCACAATCGGGCCCGGTCATTTTCCATAGCTAGCTTGGATCGCCCATTTAACCCGACCTCTAACCCCCCACCGGGCACTTGGCTGCTTATCGACGAAGAAAAAAGCGACGGGGAAAACGATCGTCTGAAGGCACGTTGCACCCACATTGAGCAGATCAGCAGGCACCATCTAAAGCGGTCAGACAATGCAGTGGTGCGCGTCCTTTCTATCTACAGGGGAACCCGGTGTCGCTTGTAATCACCAACGCGCTGCTACGGCATCGCATCCATGCCCCATTTATCGATGGCGGCAACCAGTTGGTCCGGATCTGTGGGTTTCGTGATGCAGTCGCTGATGCCTGCATCTAGGTATTGTTTTTCATCCTGTTTCAGGGCGGGATCCATGATAGCGATGACGGGTAGATCGTGGTTTCGTACTTCGGAGTTGGGATCCCGTATGATCTGGGCAGCTTGGACACCGTCCATTTCAGGCATTGCCACATCCATCAGCACCAAGTCGTAATCTGCAGCAATCAGAGCTCGGATGGCTTTGAGGCCGTTGTCGACCACATCTATCTTGTATCCGAGCTTCCCCATCATCTTTCCGGTTGTCTGTTGATCTGGCCCAGTCCCTTCAGGGGTGTGCTCTGCTATCAATATCCGAAGCTTCAGCTTGTTCACTTCGTGCATGAAATAGGCTGTGGCTACAGATGGGGTACCACCGGGTTCGGGCAGCAATGCCCGGGACTCCCGGTTGAGTACCATCACGAGGGTGTCGAAGAGCTGTTTGCGTCGAATAGGCTTGGTGATGTTCTTACAAAAGCCGAAATTTTTAAGTTCGACTGCATTACAGCGGTGGATCGGCGTGGTCATCAATATGAGATCTGTTTCCCGGTACTTGCCCTCGCGGGTGATGATTCGACCGAGTTCTTTTCCGCCCACGCGGGGCAGTTGCATATCTATAAGCGCGAGTGAAAAGGGATCGCTGTTTTCGACAGCCTGTTGGAGTATTGCGAGCGCGCTTGTGGCGTCTATCGCACCTTCAAAGCGGCAATTCCACGCCTGTAGCATCATCTCACAGGTTTGGCGCACCGTTGCGCTGTGATCCACAACAAGCACGCGTTCGTTTTGCAGGGTCAGTGCAATATCGCCGGCCGCCACATCTTCGATGAGTTGCTTCTCCAATATTACTGTAAACCAAAATGTGTTACCGCTACCTGGCTCGCTGAGCCCGCCTATCTGCCCCCCCATTGCCTCTACGAGTCGCTTGGCAATGAGCAGGCCCGCGGTTTGGTCATCTACATCGCTCAATACGGGCGGTTCGACCTCTGAGTTTTCTTTAAATAATTGGTCGAGTGTTTGTTGAGAGACCCCCTCGGCAGTATCATTTACTGCAAACCGGATGTACGCCCGTTCGTCATCTTCATCCTCTAGGGAGATATTGAGCACCACTTCCCCACGGTTGGTTGAATCAACTGCGACACCGACCAGGTGGGTTAAAATTTGACGAAACCGCGTCGGATCTCCGCGAACAAAGGAGGGCACCTCACTTTCGATAAGGCAAGCGTAGTTCAATCCCTTGTCCCGGGACTTTAACGACAGCAGGTTATTGATCTCTTCCAGGGTGGTTCTGAGGTCAAAATCCACCACGGCTAAATCGCAATCATCCTCATTCAATTTTGACATGTCCAGCATATCGCTGATGATGAGCATGAGGGCATCGGCACTGCTGGAGATGGTCTGAACCAGGTCTCTTTGCTCAAAGTTGAGCTCGGTCTCGAGCAACATACTGGCCATTGGAATGATGCCGTTTAAGGGGGTGCATACTTCTTGGCATAGTTTTGTAAAAAATTCATCCCTTGCGATTCGGGCGGCGTTATCGATTTTTTGCAGCTGGTTTACCCTTGATACCGCGCGATCGAGGGCGATATTGGTTTCTTGAACCTTGTCGGTCAATGCGTTCACTTTATCCCGGTGCTGTTTCTGCGCCACAGTAAAGCAGAGGGATCGCGCCAAAAGGGGGGGGGTGATCTGATCAAAAGATAGGCAATCCTCAGCGCCAGCGTCCATCAATGTTTTAAAAACCGAAGCGTTCTGGTTTTTTAAGAGGGGGATTATCGGAAGATCACCTACGCGCTCTTTAAATTGGGTAAAGTAGCTCGCTGGGGTATCTTCATTTTCCGGAATTGCGAAAAGCGCCACATCAAAAGGACCTGCGAGGGCAGCCTTTACTGCGGCTTGCGCGTCTTTTACATGGCTGAGCTCAGGCTCAGGGAAGATCTTATCCTGGGCCGCCAGTTGCGCGAGGTGACCGGCAGTTTCCACGCCATCGTCGACCAGCAAAATGCGTATCTGCTCCGGCAACACTGCAATATCCTCTAACTATCTACTTTTGTTCGTAAACTACTATGTTCCTATAGGTGTGACACACAAACCACTGACCTTCAAATATTCTTTGTAAAAGTATATTTCTAGTCGAAAATCTCTAATATAGGGCTGCGATGTATTCGCAGCCAAAATCGCAGCCTGCTAATCTATAGCACGTCTGTGCGACCTGTATATTTGAACTACAGGTTTTCGGATTTAATAAACGCTATGAACTTGGCCAGCACCTGGTCGGCGCTTTGGTAATCCACTGCATCCACGTCAAAGGGCACGTCGGGTTCTGCGTAGATGCCTTCCCAGGGGTCGCCGTTCTCTTGGAACAGTCCCCAGGTGGGTGCTGAAATGACGTAGTCATTGAAATCTCTCGGCTCCACACCCATGATGCGACCCGCGGTTTTCTTGCCGATGATGACGATGTTGTCGTCTTCTGGTTTAACTCTTGTTTTCACACCGATATTGAATAGGTCGCACCCGCTCCCACACACTGAATTGGGCCAGATGTAGATCGGGACATCCCGTGAGATAGGTGTAAAACCCTCGTGTTGCTCGGGTTCCAAAACGAACTCTGGTCCTAAGTCGCCCTCCCCTGTTTCGGTTAAGGTGCCGTCTTGCCAAAACTTGTTCTTTGCGACAATCCTGGTGTCGACCTGCAGGTTGTAAAACATCACCGGAATAAACTCACCGCCGCCAAAGGTGTCCCTCAAATCCAGCACAAACCGATCTGCTCGGTGGGCAAGTTGCTGAAAACAGGTCAGTTTATCTTTCAGGGGGATCTCTTGATAATTGTAGTCGTAAAAACCGGGCAGATAGTAAATCACCCAATTCTCGCCGTCTATGGCCTTTAAGACCGCGTATTCAAATTCAGACACGCACGCCTCATCCACATCGACATAGTAGTCTTGAATGGTGCCGAAATGCCCTTGAAATCCCATTGTAAAATCCCATTCGCCCTCACCAGGGAGGTCCCAATCTCCAAACCGTTCGAACGGGGCGGTCACCGTGGCTGTTGCGCCGGTCTCTGTATTGAGAATCCCAATATCGACGCTCTCTCCGTCGAACAGGGGGATATCGATGCGCTGCCGATAGACCCAAAATTTCCACTGGGTGGCAAACAGGGTTTTGAGCGCCTCTTCCCTGGATTCCTGCTCAGACGATTGGGGGAACCGCTCCATGAGTTGCGCGACCCAAACATCCACTGCTGTGCCGTTGATTGCCGTGATCACGGTCCCCTTGGTGAGTCCCAGGGCAGCGAGGGCGTCCGTGGTTTTGACAATGGTTACGCCGTCGTTACTGTCTGTGACCACGAGCCGGACAATCCGCGCGTGCTCCCAGGTGGCTTCTTCAGTGTTGTCCGGGTGGTCGGGTCCGAGAAAAATGTCGAAATGACCGTCCGGCACAATGCGTCGCACCTCTTGAATGAGCACCATTTCCGTTCCAGAAGAGATGCTCATGCAGCGCTGGTAAAACGCATCCGGACCGGCATAGAGAATGAACACCCCCACCCAATTGTTCGAAAGCCAGGTACAGAGCTGTTCATGCCTGATATTGTGTTCAAACAGACACTCGGCTGAACAGCCGTCCCCGTCGTCAGTATTTCCGTCGTCACACCGCTCATCCAGCTCCCGGATACCATTGCCACACGGGCCGTCTGGTGTGTCGTCGCTACAGCCAAAAACCAGCACCCCGGTGAGCAACACCACCGCTAAAGCGTTGATTTGAATTCTCATTGTCATTTTCCCTTAGATATCGGTTAATAAGCTTGTGTACAATACTTTCCGCTATATGCATACCGCTGAATCAGGGGGGCTTGAGTTGCGAAAAGAGGCGGCGCTTGCGCGCCTGGCGTCGTGTGACCTCTGCCCCAGAGCGTGTGGTGTGAACCGCCTGCGCGATGAAGTAGGTGTGTGCCGTATTGGCAGGTATGCCCGTGTCGCGTCGGTCTCCCCCCACTTTGGCGAGGAATCTCCTCTGGTCGGAACGCGCGGTTCAGGCACGGTTTTTATGGTGGGATGCAATTTGAACTGCTCGTTTTGCCAAAACGCGGATATCAGCCACAGCGCTGCAGGACGCGAGGTGACTGCCAGGAAGCTTGCACAAGCATTTCTCTCAATACAGGATCTTGGCTGCCACAATCTCAATATCGTCACCCCCACCCATGTGCTGGCCCAGATCCTCGAGGCGCTCGTTCTTGCAGTGGAAAATGGCCTGAGGATGCCATTGGTATGGAACTCAGGTGGATACGAATCAACCGATGCCCTCAAACTTCTCGACGGTGTGGTCGACATCTACATGCCAGATCTGAAGTTCATGGATGAGTCACCGGCAGCCGCGTTCTGCTCGGCGCCGGATTACCCAGAGATAGCGCAAGCCGCCATATTGGAGATGCATCGCCAGGTCGGCGATCTCGAAATGGACGAAAACGGGTTGGCCATAAAGGGGCTTCTCGTAAGGCATCTCGTCATGCCCGAAGGACTCGGGGGTAGCCAAAAGGCCATTGCGTTTCTCTCAAAAGAAGTGAGCCCGCACACGTACATCAATGTAATGAACCAATACCGTCCGTGCCATCTCGCTCGGGGAGATCACCGCATTGGATGCCGTCCTGATCCCCTGCTTTGGACAGAAGCGCAGGGCCAAGCTATCACAGCAGGGCTAAGAGTGGATAAGGGGTGATGCATACTGATTTTTTAAGGAGCTGTGATGAAAGCACCTAAGACAAATTCAAGCAACAAAGATGATTGGAAAGGGATGCTACCGGGATCTGTACATGGATGGCGCGCCCTGGACCCGGACCGGGAATTCGACAAAGACACCCTGTTCGATCTCATCGACGGTGGGGCAGAAGTCTATCGCTCTCTCAACGTAAAAAAAGTACTGAGCCGGGTGTACCAAAAAGAAGGCGCACCTGACATCTTTGTAGACCTCTTCGATATGGGGTCGTCTGAAGATGCCTTTGGTGCCTACCACCACGATATACGGGAAGAAGTAGACCCTGGCATTGGTCAAGCATCTGAATTTCAAGGCGGGTCGCTCTATTTTTGGCGGGACCGGTTTTTCGTATCAATCGTGGCGCTTGCAAACACCAAGGAGACCAAGGCAGCGACCCTGGCGATCGGCCGGCAGATCTCAAAGGCCATTGGCAAAGATGGGCCGATGCCACCCCTGGTCGATCAAATGCCAAAGAAAGGCCTGCAAAAAGCGCACCTCTACTTCTTCCACGACGCAGAGACATTGGATAGGCGGTATGCAGTGGGAGCGGGCAATCCACTGCACCTCTCTGCCAACACGGACGGGCTCCTGGGGGTGTATCGATTGCACTTGCAAGCTCAAAAAAAAGAGAGCTCTGCTGTTTTCCTTGCCATTGCATATCCAGCATACGATGATGCCAAAGTGGCCAGAAAAGACCTGTTCGAAACCCTGTTTCAACGCGCTGAGACAGGAGATGCATTTGATAGGGGCAGCGGCAAGTGGGCAGGCGTAAGGATTGAGAAAAGCCACCTGTTTGCAGTGTTAGAAGCATCTGACCAAGCAATGGTCCGCCACCTGCTCGGAACCGCTTAGAGGATGACTGGGGACACGTCATAATGGCCATATGATGTTCAAAAAAACAGGAGCATTGAAATGACAGACAAAAAGAATGACCCTGACAATCGGGAAAAGAACCTATCGCGCCGGGCGTTTATCAGCGCGGCTGCAGGTGCGGCCCTGGTGCCAGGCGCTGTGCTTGCCACCGGGTGCAATCGCGCCAAGCCAACGCCAAAGCAAGCTTTAAAAGACAAGCCGATTGCCAAGGCCCCAAAAGAGAAATCCCAAGCACAAAAAAAACCACCGGCAAAAAAGGCTATGGTGGTTTTGGTTCGAGACGAACATGTCCTGGGCCCGGGCAATGAACCAAAGGCCGATGTACTGGCGTGGATGTTGGACACGGCAGTGGGTGAGCTCCTGTCAAAAGAGCCAGACGACGCGTGGAACGACCTGCTGCGTTCCAATGACGTACTGGGCATCAAGTCCAATGAATGGCGATTTTTAGCCACGCCAGGTGGATTGGAGCAGGCGATAAAAGACCGCGCGCTCAAGGTGGGTATTGCCGAGGACAGCATTTCGATTTCCGACCGGGGTGTGAAAGGGGATCCGGTATTCAAAAAGGCCACAGCGCTCATCAACGTACGTCCGCTCCGGACCCACCATTGGAGTGGCGTGGGCAGCTTGATCAAAAACTACATTATGTTTGCTGACGACCTACCCAGCTGGCATCCCGATGCCTGCGCTGACCTAGGTGGGTTGTGGCATTTGCCGGCAGTAAAGGGAAAGACTCGACTCAATATCCTGGTGATGCTTACGCCCCTGTTTCACGGCAAGGGCCCCCACCATTTCCAAGCCGACTACACCTGGCCCTACCGCGGCCTGATCGTAGGCACAGACCCGGTGGCAGTGGACGCAACTGGTGTGAGAATCCTCAAGGCCAAGCGCAAAGCCTTCTTTGGAAAAGACGAACCCCTCGCCGTGTCACCCAAACACATCGAAGTCGCGGATAGCAAATTCGGTTTAGGCGTATCAAACCCGGACGCGATAACGATAAAGCGCATGGGATGGATGAAAGACGCGCTGGTGTAGCAACCAAATTTCAACCCCAGGTCAATCATTGTTTAACAGCGATATAATCTCTTTGCCCAGAATACTCTTCTTCAGTGCTACGGGCCTCTTTGGGATAGTGTTTTGTTTAATCGGCGCGGTCGTTTTTTTTAAAGGTCCTTCGAAAAAATACCTGCGAATCTGGCGTCTCTTTTGTGTTATCGCCGGATTGTTTTCTCTAAATGTATCCATTTCAGTATTTGCACCAACGAGATTTATTGGACTTATAACGATTAAAGTTGCTTTGACAACTGGTGTATTAGGCGTTCTTTTCCTATTGCTTTTCGTCATTAACTTCATTGATATACCCGAAAAACGAAGCATCACACGTGGGTTCACGGTTTGGGCAATGGTGCTCTGTGTTCTTCACTGGAAGAGCTCCTTAATACTAGCGGATATTGAAGCAAGTGAATTCGCAAAGTATGCACCAGTGGCTGGCCCCCTGATGTCGCTAAACGTTCTTTTTTTAGTCGGATCTTGGTGCATGATGATATTTTATCTAATCAGAAGTCTGAAGCAGAGAACAGGACATAATCGGGTTCAAATCCAATACTTATTGGTCGCATTCATTTTTGGCTTACTAGGAACCAACAGTATGCTACTCCCTGCGATGCTCAATACCCAGAGCGCAATTGCCATTATTCCTGCACTGTTGTCGCCGGTATTTCCTATTATGGTGACCTACGCCATCATTCGGCATCGGCTTTGGGATATTCGTACTGTTGTCCATAAGACCGCGGCTTGGATTGCGTTGCTTCTGATTGCTATGACGCCGATCTATGGGCTGGCTTGGGGAGTGCTGTCCCTAGCAGGGAAAGTCTCCCGAGGCGATCATCTGTTTCTGGTGATACTGGTGTTCTGGGCGGGGTATGCCTACATGCGGCTGGTCAAGCCTCCTATTGATCATTTGTTTCAACGACGGGCATACGATCGGCAAAAAGTGCTTAAGAAGCTCGGGGAGGATATGTGCAACCTTCAGGCTACCCGAGATGTGGCGACCCAGTTGCTCGACGCCATTGCCGATGCCCTGTATCCAGAGCGGATCGCAATTCTGCTCAAGCGCGAAACCGGCGATGATGCAGAGGAGCAAGCATCTGGGCCATCGGTCACGTGGCGGAAGTTCGAGCACTACCGAGGCAAAATGAAAGTGGGATCTGTCTCCATGAGGCAGGAAGATCCGGCGATTAAACAGCTGGTTGACATCGGAGCCGCTGTGGAACTGAGTCAGATCGCGTCGGATGAGATGTTCGAAGGGGCAAGAGAAGCGGTCAAGGCTTACTTTAAACAGCATAACATCCACGTGTGCCTCGTTCTCCTTAGGGGAAAATCCCTTATCGGCATGATCCACCTCGAGGAAAAGAGAAACCTGCAACCCTATTCCCGGGGAGATCTAGAATTCCTGGAGGACCTGCGGGTCTCAGCCATGGTGGGACTCTCCAATGCACTCCTGTTCGAAAAGGTGGACCTGCAACGCCAGGCCCTGGCCGCGTCTCAAGAGCAACTCCAACGACTGGGCGAACGCCTGGCCGAGGTGAAAGAAGAGGAGAGCGCCCGCATTGCACGGGAGCTCCACGACGAGCTTGGACAGCTCCTCACCAGTATCAAAATCGATGCGGCCATTCTCGAGAGAAATCTGACGTCCGACGCGACCGTAGGTCCTGGCACAGAACAACGAGCCAGAACCATTGCTGAGGTCGCGACCAAATCCATCGGGACAGTTCAGCGCATCACCAAGGAACTGCGTCCCTCCATGCTGGACGGTATCGGCCTGGTGCCAACCATCGAGTGGATGGTATCTGAATTCGCTAAACGGACTGATGTCCACGTAGCATTCAACGGCCACGTCAAAAGACCAGACCTCGACCGCTCCCTGGCCACGGCTATCTACCGCATCATCCAAGAATCCCTGACCAACGTGGCTCGCCACGCCAAGGCCACAAAGGTCATCATCGATTTAGAAGAACGAGAGGGTGCTATTTGCGCTACGGTCCAAGACAACGGCATCGGCATTACCGAGGCCCAGAAGACCCACCACGACGCCATTGGCCTCCTGGGCATGGCTGAACGGGCCCGTCCCTTTGGCGGTACCGTTGCGATCACCGGCGTCTCAGGCGGAGGTACTACTGTGGCACTGCGTATTCCTGTGGGAGACCTCAGTTTACAATAGGGCCCTTTGCACCGGCAATACACACCGTGAGTAAGCCGGCCAGTTGTGTCGAATTCTGAATACCCAGCAGCGGTCCAAGCTTCTTATAAATTCTCGAAAAGGTCTTTCGTACTTGATTTTCAGTTTTTCCCATCTTCTTGGCAAGATCAGCTTGCAGGTCAAACGCCTTTGAAAACGCCACTAGCATCTCGATTTGTCCTGGTGTTAGTCCGGCGGTTCTAAACAAGCCCAACTCGCTAACGACTTGATTTTGCCACTCTCCCTCTTCGCAATGCCGAGCAGCCCTCTCGATCAATCCACTTGCCTCTTTACCAATGTCGAGTTTTTTTCCATTGATCAGGTAATCATCAACGCCTGCTTTAAATGCCCCATAAATCTCGCGGATCGAAGGGGCTGAAGTGACGATCGCTATTGCTTCATCATATCCAGCTGACCGAAGATACCTAGCGATGAAGGGCCCCCTACCCATAATCACGTGATCGTTACTGCAGATAAGCACCAGTTGCGAAGCAACCCCACTCTCGACAAACAACTCAAAGTAATTCGCATCGACCAGTTCGATGTCCTTTAAGCCTCCGATTTCGAGAGCGATCTCCAATCCCTGCCTTTTAAACGTTTCGTCACAGCAGATAATTGTCTTCGATGAAGGGATCACTGGCAGTGTTTTTGCGCAATCCCCAGGCATCTTTTTCCTCCTCTCCAAAGAATCAACCAAACCCCTTTTTTATTCCCCCTAATCTCCATTTGACACAAAGAATTCCATTGGCGCCATCAGGGGATACCGTTTTCTTTTGTAGGAACCAATCCTCATATTCTGTAGGAAAAATCCTACGCAGGAAGGCCTATATTTCAAGCTCAAGTTGTCCTATTCTATCATAAATAAAGGCGGCCCTGCGAGGCGGTTTCATCGCAAATAATAGGCTGCCTGGAAAGGTCGCGGTTAAATGATTAGGTTGCTCATCGCAGATGATCATCCCATTTTTAGAAACGGGCTTCGAAGTATCATCGACGAAGAAGAAGATATGGAAGTAACAGACGAAGTCGGCGACGGCAGAGAAGTTTTCAAGTACGTAAGCGAAAACACCTACGACGCTCTTATCCTGGACATCGATATGGGGGATACAAACGGACTCGACGTGCTGCAACAAGTCAGACATGCATATCTGGACTTTCCCATTCTCATGCTCAGCTTTTTCCCAGAGGAACAGTACGCCATACGGGCCCTCAAGTTAGGGGCCTCTGGCTATCTGACCAAGGAAATAGCGGCCGAAGGACTCGTCACAGCGCTGCGTCGCATCATCGCCGGCAAGCGGTACATCACACCAGACCTGGCAGAGCGACTGGCCGATCAGCTGGACGGAGACTTCATCTCATCGCCCCACGAGCAGCTATCAGATAGGGAATACCAGGTATTCATCAAGATTGCCGAAGGAAAGAGCCTGGGCGACATTTCCCGAGAGCTCAACCTCAGCCCAAAGACCGTGAGCACCTACAAAACCCGCATCTACGAAAAAATGTACATGAGAAGCGACAACCTGATCGTTCGCTACGCAATAGACCACGGCCTGGTCAAGTAGGAATATCCCCTTCAACGGCCAATTTCATATCCAGACGAACGCGCCACGGATTGCAACACCTCGGCAATATCATCTGACAAATCCTCATCCACGAGCAGGCGAACGACAATGGCAATGTTTGATATTGTCCGCTTAACGGCATCTGGATCGTCTTCGAGGGCTTCTATTTTGTTGAGGATACGGCCGTAGACAACAGGGGCGGCACCGTCTTTTAGTTCCCGATCGACCACCGCTACAAAGTCAGCTTTAAGCTTGGCCAGTGTCATTGAGTCCCGTCGTCCAGGGTTTTGATGACCTGTTTTATCAGCCGCCTTATGATCCACAAGACCAGCAATACGTAGACAGCGCCAAAAAGGAAAATAACACCGACAATAATGAGCGACACTTCAATCGATAAGAGCGGCATCAGTAGCGCGACGAGATAGCCGACAGTAAAGATTACGATGAGCACCATGATGATCTTAACCGACCTGCCGATTGTGCCGCCGGCTGCCACGTTCTTTAGTTGAATCGCCATTATCAGCCCGAGGAGCATCAGAATAATCGCGCCACCAACGATGAAGTAATATGCCGTCATCATGAGCCAGGTTTCTCCTATATTTGAAGACAAGTAATATTAGAGCACTTTGAATAATGAGAGGCAAGAAATTGCGTTTTCGAACGCTCGGTCAACTGCTTGGCGGGGAACGTCATTGAGGATGCAGGCTTGGCGCTTATTTGCTGACTTTGTTTGCAGAAACCCCACTTCGAGGGTATCAAGTAGAAAAAATGCGAGGTGATCTATGATAAACGCTGAACAAATCCTACTTGAAAAAAAAGGCGACCTACTCTCTATCTCTAGGGATACAACTGTGGAGGAAGCCCTCAAGCTCATGACCGAGCGGGGTATCGGAGCGATCGTTGTAAAAGAAGGCAATGCGTACATCGGCATCTGGACAGAGCGGGATTTGATGCGCAACGTCCTCCAGGACGGCTTTAATATAAAAACCGCCAAGGTGTCCGAGTACATGAGCACAGACCTCAAATACTGCGACCACAAAGAAACCGCCTACCAGCTTCAGGACAAGTTTCTGGGATTGCGAATTCGGCATCTCTTGGTTAGAAAAGGCGACGAATGTATAGGGGTCCTGTCCACTGGTGACATCATGAAGACGATCCTCAACACCAAGGAAAAAGAACTCAAATCCATGAACGCCATGATCGGATGGGAGTACTACGAAAACTGGCGCTGGGGGCCATAGGATGTGTCGGTTAAGCGAGCTTCAGGAATGAGATGGTTTCTCGAATGCCTTGTCGAATCGGCGTGGGAGACCATCCCAACTGTTCTTTTGCCTTGCGGTTCTGAGGGCGCGCATCCCACAGCAAAAAGTGCAGTTGTCCCTTTGGAACAAGAGGGGGTTTGTTTGTTAGTTGGGCAATCCATTCCCCCATAACAGAAATCACCTTGCCAACCGGAACTGGCATCACCGGTGGTACTTTACGGTGGGTGCCTAGCTCAGCGAGGACGATTTCTGCCAATCCCGGTAAATTGCAATAGGACTCACTCAATATAAACCGGCTGCCGACCTCTGCCTTTTCTTCGGCAAGTACATGCCCCTCTCCCACATCAGGTGCGAACACCACGGGAAACCCACCGGGAAGCAGCAAGGGAATGGCTCGCCGATGCAGTTTTTGAATGAAATCATTAATGCCGGGTGATGCCGTGGGGCCGGGGCCGTAGACACCGGCAGGGTGCAAGAATATGGCTGGCAAGCCCCTGTTGATAGCATCCGTTACCAGTTGATCAGCCGCTTGCTTGGAACGCTCGTAATAGGTCCCCTTGGGCTCAGTATCTATGGCACGTTCATCGTATGTCTCGCCTGACCCGGCAGCGAAGACATCGATGGTGCTGGTGTAGATAAAACGCTGAACCCCCGATGACAGGGCCGCGTCGATTATGTTTTTGGTCCCATCTACGTTCACGCGCTGAAAAATATCCGGATCCTTCATCCATTGCTCAGGGAATCCAGCAGCGTGATAGACCGAAGCACAATCCTTCATGGCAGTTGTCAATGATGCCGGATCTGTCACGTCCCCTTGAACCACATCGCACTCTGGCGGCAGGATCTCACGGCCTTTTTTTAAAGACCTCACCAGAGCCGTTACCTTTCGGTTTCGCTTTAACAGGGCTTGAACGATATTGAATCCCACCAGGCCGGTGGCGCCGGTGACTAACGTTGTTTCCATTTGATTAACCTTAGAAGGCCCTGTTGAGCAGGGCTTCGATTTCCTGTTCCTCAGCTTCGCGGGGGTTGGCAAACATACCGCCGTCGGTCATGGCATAAGCTGCGAGCTCGGGTATGCCTTGCTTTGTCACGCCGACTTCGCTTAAGCGGGTGGGCAACCCGAGGTTTTTTATCAGTCGGCGAATCCACTCGACCGCCATGGTGCCAGCTTCCTCGTGGGATTTACCAGAGACGTTCAGGTCGAGGGCGCGGGCAATATCGAAATACCTGTCTGCTGCGTCGGGCAGGTTGAACGCCATGACATGGGGCAGCAGGATGGCATTGGCCGTACCGTGATGAACGTCAAAATGGGCACCGCAGGCATGGGCGCAGGCGTGCACAGCGCCGACCAGGGCGTTTGCAAACGCCGCACCAGCGGCAGTAGAGGCGACCAGCATCATCCCTCGAAGCGCCAAGTTACTGGGGTCAGCCATGACCCTCTCGAGGTTTTTTCCTATCTGAGCAATCGACCACAGCGCCATGGCATCTGCCAGGGGCTGTCGTTCGTTGGAGACGTAGGCCTCAATGGCGTGGACCAGGGCGTCGATACCAGTGGCCGCAGTGAGCCAGCCGGGCATGCCCACGGTCAGGTCTGGATCCAAAATGGCCAGATCTGGTGCCAGTCTGGGGGACTGGTAAATGATCTTCTCGTTGCGCGACCTGTCCTTGACCAGGGCGGCAAAGGTCACCTCACTGCCAGTACCAGCGGTGGTGGGAATGGCAACGTGTGGGGCTAGGGGCTGGTCGATCACCCCCACCCCCTCCCAATCGGAAAGATCCCCTTCCAAGGTAAAAAGCAGATCGATCGCTTTGGCCGTATCGATGGGGCTGCCGCCGCCGACTGAGACAAATATGTCGCAGCCCTTTTCCCTGGCGATTTCTGCGCCACGGCAAACCACTTCAGTGTCTGAGTTTGCAGGCGTCTCGTCAAAAACATGCACCACCTCGACAGATGATGCCTGCATGCCGTCGATCACCTTTTGCACGACGCCTGCTGCTACAAGGGGCGCGTCGGTCACGATAAATGCGCGGCTTCCGGTCAACTTCTCGATCTCCATACCGCACTCGGCAGCCAGGTGGTTTGCATAGTTGATCTTTGTCGGCAGCTGAAATTCGAAAAATTCAGGCAGCATCACGCGTCCTCCTATTCAAAAGTCGACATATAGGCGTCGTCATCGCAGAGCTCCACATAGATGTTCTTGATCTGGGTGTAGCCATCAATGGCGTACTTGCTCAGATCCTTACCAAAGCCGCTCTGCTTGAATCCCCCGTGGGGAGCGAAATTAGAAATCATCAGATACTGATTGATCCAGACTTGCCCGGCCTTTAGGGCCTTGGCCACGCGAAAGGCGCGCTTGATGTCCAGGGTCCAAACAGCAGATGCCAGGCCATAGATCGTGTTGTTGGCGCGTTCGATCACCTCTTCCTCTGTGGAAAATTTGCAAAGGCACAGCACTGGCCCAAAGATCTCCTCTTGCATGATTGTGTAGTCATCGCGATCGCACTCGAACACCGTGGGCGCGATAAAGTAGCCCTTGGAAAGGGCGCCCTCGGTCATGCGGTGGCCGCCGATGAGCAGGTTCGCACCCTCCTGCTTGCCCAGCTCGATGTAATTTAGAATCGCGTTCATCTGGCCTTCGCTGATGATCGCGCCCATTCGCGTATCGTAATCCAGGCAGTGTCCGACCGGAATATTGCCCACCCGTCGCACCAGTTCGGACTTGAATGCATCGTAGATGTTCTCGTGTACAAAGACGCGCGACCCGGCAATACAGGTCTGTCCAGCGTTGAAGTACATGCCGAGCATGGCCGCGCCCACAGCTGCTTCCAGGTTTGTAAAATCATCGAAAAAGATGTTCGGCGATTTGCCGCCCAGCTCTAGTGTCACTTTTTTTATGGTCGAGGAGGCCATTTGCATGACCTTTTTCCCGACGCTGGTGGACCCGGTAAAGGACACCTTTTCGATCTCTGGGTGGTTGCAGATGGCTTCGCCAATCTCGCTACCAGGTCCGGTAACGATATTGACCACGCCGGCGGGCGCACCAACCTTGCTCATGATGTTGGCCAGCTCCAGGGCTGACAGGGAGGTATGCGACGCTGGCTTGAAGACCATGGTGTTGCCAGCAGCAAGGCAAGGAGCGATCTTCCAAGCGGCAAACATAATCGGGTAATTCCAAGCAACGATCGCGCTGCACACGCCGAGCGGCTCCCGAAGCGCGATATCCAATACGTCGCCTGGGACCGGGATGACCTCGCCGTATATTTGGGTTGCCAAGTCAGCGAAATAGTCAAAGCAGTCAGCAGCCCACTGCACGTCCACCAGGCTCACGTCGGTGATCGTCTTTCCCGAGTCCCGCGCTTCGACTTCGGAGATGTGATCCGCGTTGTCGCGAATGCCCTGGGCAATCGCGCGCAGGAGCGCTGCCCGATCTTGGCTGGCGTGGGGCTTGCTCCAGGTGGGATCGGCAAATGCCGCCTTTGCCGCTGCCACTGCCAAGTCCACGTCAGCCACGCCCCCCTTTGGATAGACAGCAATCTCCTCGCCATCTGAAGGACAGCGACTGGCTACCGTCTCTCCACTCACCGCGTCCACGAACTTTCCATTGATGTACATTTGGTAATGTGTCACTTCACCCCTCCCAGCGCAGTGTGTGTGGTATGTATGCTCTTCCCAAAAAGATCCATTTCAGTGCGGGCCCTAGATAATCATATCTTCGTAGCCCAGCTCCTTCAGCAGATCTTTATACATTTCATGAGAAGGCTTTATCAGCGGCAATAATTTCATTACCCTGGGGATCGGTCCCTTGGCGACGATTTGTCTTCTGGCAAGCGCGGCCATTAGGTTGATCTTGCCCAGCCAAAATCGATGGGCCACATCTGCTTTCATCGACATATCCACAATGGGCTTGATGTCGTCTCGAGGGCCGGCCGTCACTTCGATTGGATCTGTCTGTGTGTTGATCCAGATCTGGGCATCCATATCAGTGTAGACAAATCTGACAATCAGCTTGGCGTTGATGAACTGGGGTTTCAACTCTGGAACGACAGCGAGTCTCTCCAGCAAGCCGCAGATACACTCGTACAACTGTTCCCTGTCTTTATACATCGACTGTCTCCTCGCGAAATTGTCTGAACCAACGTACTAAAACATTAAAATATCTATCATAAAACCTGGAATTCTTGCAAACGCATCTGAAGCAGCATGGGAGGGATGATTAAGACAGGGTTGTACAACAGACAGCATCATAAACTATACTAGCCGCGGCACCGGTTAAGTGCCCTATTGAGGAACCGTGAGCGCAACATCCATCAAAGGGGTCATTTTCGACTTGGACGGTACCCTTTACACATTAAAGAGATCCCACCTGAAAATGGCACTGGCACTGTGGCGGGATATTGGATTGCTGCGACAGGTGTCGGCGGTCCGATCTCAACTAAGAGATCGAACCTTTACGGATAAGCACGCGTTCAAAAAGGCGTTCTTCGCAGCGCTCGGTCGCCGAGCAGGGGTAGCTGAAGGGGTTGCGGCATTATGGTATGAAGAGCGCTTTATGGCGTGCTTTATCCGCATGCTCAAAAAACACGCGCGCCTTCGCCCTGGACTCCCTGAGCTGCTCAGCTTATTGCGAGATCGGGGCGTAAAACTGGCCGTGCTCTCAGACTACGGCTGTGTACCTGAACGGCTGGCGGCCATTGGCATTGGTGAGGCCATGTTCGATGATGTCTTTGCGGCCGAGGAGTTTGGCACCCTCAAGCCGTCTCGTCTCCCCCTTGACGCCATTGCTCAAAAATGGGGGGTCGAACAGGAGGCCCTAATTGTGGTAGGAGACCGCCAGGACTTGGACCAGGACAGTGCGCGACTGGCCGGCATGGAATTTTTGGGTATTCGCGATGGGATGGGCCCAAGAGAACCTATCGACGGGTTTGTGGATTGGCAGGATGCCATCGCAGTGCTATCGGATAGGAGCCGAGCGGGAACTGCACGCCATGGCGGATCATCCCCGCAGGAAAGCAGTGAGCAAGCCGATGGGGTCTAATGACGCGGTTTGCGAAGAGGGATTGGAGAGTGTGAATGAGTCGTTATGATATCGCCGTTATTGGCATGGGGTGTATCTTTCCAGGTGCGAACAACGTGGACCAGTATTGGAAGAACATCGCAAGCGGGGATACGTTTTTCAAAAAAATGCCGACCCACCTCTGGCATTTAGACAATTTTTATTCGCCAAGTAGAACCGTACCAGAGAAAACATACACCACCACTGGCGCGTTCATTGAGGGGTTTGAGTTTCCGTTTCTCGAATACAGGCTACCGCCTAAGGTCATGCAAGGGGTGGATCCAGCGCAGCTCGTAACGCTGGAAGCTACCCGGGAGGCGCTTAAGGACGCAGGGATTGAGCCCAGATCCCAAGACCTCGTCGATGCAGTAACCATCATCGGTTCGAGCGGCGTGGATCAGTTTGCCCACTCGACCACTTACTTGCGCCGCCATACCTATTTAAAGAAATTGATGCCCCTGCTCGAGGCCAGGGGTGTGTCACTCGAGGTGCTGGCCGCTCTAAAAGAAGAGATGGCAGAGGAACTTTGGCGGCGTGGCCACACGTGGAATCCCTCTGTGGCAGCTGTGGGCGCCATCACCTCATCCGTGTCCAACCGGGTGGCCCAGGTATTTGGCGTGAAGGGGTTCAATATGACCGTGGACGCGGCGTGCGCTTCGTCCTTTGTTGCAATGGATACGGCCTGCCAGGCCCTAATGGCCGGAGATACGCGCATCGCCATTGCCGGTGGTTCTGATTTAGGAACAAATCCAGCTATTTATGTCGGATTCAGCCGGGTCGAAGGGCTCAGTATTTCAGGCAATTCAAACCCCTTTGACCATACCGCGGACGGACTCATTATCGGAGAAGGCGCTGGCATTGTTATCCTCAAGCGACTCGAGGATGCCTTGGCTGACGGAGATCGCATTCGCACAGTGATTAGAGGCGTTGGATCGACGAGCGATGGATCTGGCCAGGCTATTTACGCCCCGTCTGTTGAGGGGCGGGCCCAGGCGCTGCGGCGCGCGTTGGAGATCTCCAAGACCTCTGCCAACGAAGTGCAATTCTTGGAGGCCCACGCCACGTCGACCATTGTGGGGGATGCCAACGAATATGACGCGATTTCAACAGTTTACGCACCAGGTCGGGATCCGGCAAATCCCCTGCGCCTGGGCAGTGTAAAGCAACAGATCGGCCACCTCAAGGCAGCAGCAGGGGTAGCGGGATTTATCAAGACAGTCCTTGGCATGGAAAACGCTTCGTTGCCTCACATGCCGCGCTTTACTGCACTCACGCCCGGCGCTGAACATCCGAGCCCGGCTCTCTTGATACCGACCGAAGTCGAACACTGGCCGACCCACCCTAACGGCAAGCGGGTCGCCGCCATCACCTCCAGTGGATTTGGCGGTGTCAACTATCATTTCATCATTGAGCACGGGGACGCCTATGGCCGGCCTGACCCGAGACCCCCAGTCCAGCGAGACATCGCCATCGTCGGCATGACCTGCCGTGTGTCCGGCGCCGATACCGTGGACGGGTTTTGGGAAAATATTAAAGCAGGCACAAACGCCTTTTCCGAGGTGGATCCCAAGGAACTCGGCTGGGAGGATCACCTGGATACAGGTCCTGAAACAGAGCGCATTACAACGCGGGTTATATCCAGGCTGGAAAAGTTCGAGACCAATCTGCTGCGTTATAAGATCTTTCCAAATGCGGTTTCGCAGATCTCACCCACCCAATTCTTGGCGCTCGATTTGTCGGATCGCCTATTAACTGAATTTGGATGCGACTTTGCCGCCCCCAAGCGCATCGGGGTCAGTTTGGGTGCCATGCACGATGACGATTTCCCTGATCTCTTTATGCCCTTGTTGCCGGATGAATATGCCGATGCGGTTCAATGTTGCGACGCTGCTAAGAAAATAGATGGGCAAACCCTCAAGACCTGCCTGGCCGACGTGGCAGAGACCATTCAGGCAGAATACCCACCGGTCACTGAGCATACCCTGCCCGGCTGGATGACCAATGTGGTTGCAGGGCGGGTGGCCAACAAGCTCAACCTGCGCGGTCCCAACTTCACGGTGGACTCTGCCTGCTCCTCAGGGCTGGCAGCGATGTTACCCGCGATTTACCAGCTGATGTTCGGCGATGTGGATATGATGATAACCGGCGGGCTCAATCAGCAGCTGAGCGATACCTTTACATGCGGTGTATGCGCTTTGGGCGCGGTCGCCGAGACCATCGCAAAGCCGTATGACGCAGACGGCAAGGGGTTTCTCATCGGCGAGGGGGGCGTGTTCTTTTTGTTCAAACGATTGGCAGATGCAGAGCGCGATGGGGACGACATTATCGCCGTTCTCCATGCAGTGCACGGCTCTTCAGAGGCGGACAGCAAGAGCATGGTCGCCCCGACCGAGGAGGCAGTGCGGCGATCCATCAGCAATGCGCTTGAGCGGACGTCCCTAAATCCCAATGAGGTCGGCGTTGTCGACACCCACGGCTCGGCCAATCCATTGTCTGATTTGGTAGAGGCCCGGGCCATTGCGGCTGAGCTTCGCGCTGACAACGGCGCGCCACCGGTTGAGATCACGGCGATCAAATCCCACATCGGACACCTGTACGGCGGAGCAGGTGCAAGTTCCCTGTTCAGCGCGATTCAGACCCTCCGCACCAAAACCGTGCCAGGCATCCGCAACCTGAAGACGCCGCGTCCTGAGATAGCTGAGTTATCGGGCCAGGTGAAACCCAGGTTCGGCACTGAGCCCCTAGCCCAAGGTTTCAGAGCCGGTGCGGCAAATTCGCTGGGCCTTGGGGGCGCCAACTATACCGCGTTTGTTTCACTACCAACAACGCCTTTGGCCGGTGATGGGCCGCGTCAAAGAAAGCCAGCACCTGAGAGGTCAACAATGCCATCTGACCGCCCCTTTGTGCGATCCGGAGACTGGGGATCTGACGATATTTTCGTGTGCATCGCACAATCAGAAGCCGATTTTGCCGCAGCCCTTGGCCGCGCCCTGCAACAGGAGCCGATTCCTCTGGTTATCTCAGAAGGAGAGCATCCAGCCGCCCGCTTGGCAGTGACGTTTCAGGATCAAGACGAGCTCAGGAACAAGCTGCAAAGCGCGCTTAAGCTGCTCAGCAGCGGACACGGTGTAAAACCTCTGGAATCACAAGGCATCTTCGGGGCGCCGGCCCCAGCAGATGGTCGCAGGGAAAAGCTCGCCTTTTGCTTTCCAGGACAGGGCACCCATTACATATCAATGGGGCGACACCTGTACGACGGCAACCCTGTCTTCAAATCTGTCGTAGACCAGGTTCACGACCTGGCGATGAAAAAATTTGACTTCGACCTGCTCGGCCATATTTACGGGGACCCAGAAGACCCGGATATTGCCGCCCGCCTGGGCACCCTGGTCGGGGCGCAAACAGCCCTGTTTGCGGTCGAACTGGGCATGGCCGCAGTGCTCAAAGACCTGGGGGTGGCCCCGGATGTCATGATCGGTCACAGCTTTGGCGAAATATCCGCGTTAGCTGTGGCTGGCGCTTGGGATACCGATGTTGCCTTTCAGGTCGTTGCAGCCAGGATTGAAGCAGCCGAGCAGATTATCAAAGGTGGCGGACCTGCCCTGGGAATGATGAGCGTCATCTGTTCAGATTCCCAGCGGGATGCCATCCTCAAGCTGGTCGAAGGCAAGGTCGTCCTTACAAATATCAATGCACCAGGGCGCTTTGTTATGGCCGGACAGCTCGATGCGGTGAAACAGACCGTGGCCGTTGCCGAGTCTTTCGGCGCAGAGGCCAGATTATTGCCCATTGGTGCAGCGTTCCATTCGCGATTCATGGAGCCGGCCAAGGCGCCGTTCAAAGAGGCGCTATCAAAATTGCCTTGCATACGACCCAGCACACCTATTTTATCAACAATTACAGGAGATTATATTGATCCAGATGGAATAACGAGTGCTACGCTGGCCGCCCACCTGTCCGAGCAGTTGACCACGCCGCTCAACCTGCCAAGGGAGATCGGTCGCCTTCATAGCGAGGGCATCCAACACTATATCGAGGTGGGTCCTGGGTGGTCCATGACCAAGATGATCAGCGCCATTTTAGAGGGGCAGCCGTATCGGGCAGCCCCCACCCTGCACCCCAAGGTCGGAGACGAAGAAACCTTTCGTCGAGCCCGTGCGTTTCTCATGGCCCTTGGTCACCTGGATTCTGCTGCGGAGCGACAGAACCTACCGGGCATGTTTTCCCCGGATTTCGTGGCCTATCTGGAGACCAGTGAACCAGCGGTGCTCGCCCTTATTCGCGAGGTGCACAAGCGCTACCTCGACACAATGCAAACCCGATCCGCCGAGGTATTGGTATCTCAGCCGGTCCCTGATCCGGCTCCTGACAGGTCTGTTGTCCCAATAGAGACCTCAGCAGCACCAGACCTCCCCCCGGATGAACCCAACGCACCTGAAAGACAGGATGCATCGGTTTGGCGGGAGCGGGTGCGGGAGAAGCTGGTGGCCATCACCGGGTATCCAGCTGAAATGCTGGAGGATCAACTGGATCTGGAAGCCGATCTAGGGGTGGACTCGGTACAGCGGGCGGAAATCTGGCTCGCTTTGACGTCCGAGTTCAATCTAGACAGCGAAACCCGGCCCAAGGCAGTGCGCACCATTATGCAATTGGCCGACGCGCTCGCTGAACTGAGCGGCCCTGATGAGACAGACGCCGCAGCCCCGGCAACACCCGATGCAACACCGCAACCAGTTGCAGCCCCCCTTGCGCCCACATCCCCTGCAGACGCTTCTGGCGCAGCGGTTTGGATCGAGAGGGTGCGGGAGAAATTGGTCACCATCACGGGGTATCCACCAGAGATGCTGGAAGACCAGTTAGATCTGGAAGCGGATCTCGGAGTCGATTCCGTACAAAGAGCGGAAATCTGGCTCGCCTTGACGTCCGAGTACAACCTTGACAGCGAAACACGGCCCAAGGGCGTGCGCACCATTGCCCAGCTCGCCGAGTCCCTCCAAGCCTTGAGCAATGAAGTGGGTGACGTGGACCCGGCACCGCTGCCTTTGGAAACAGCACCGGCCAGTGAAGTGAAAGACCCGGACGCCTGCCAATTGTTTGCGCCGTCCACACGTCCCCTGTCCGAGGTAGATTTTGAGCCGTTTTCTTGCAAGCGGGTTCTGTTGATTACTCGGGTCAAAGATGATCACAATGACGCCCTGCATCGCCTACTAACCGAGCGTAATATCGAAGTGAGGGCAGTTGACGTAACGCGCTTCAGCACACTCACCGGTCAAGATATCGCCAATTCGCTCGAACAGTGCGATACGGTGATCTACACGGCGCACCATCAGGTCAATGTCATGGATGCGCGCTCAATTAAGAATCTGCGCGCTGTATTAGATCGAGAAGTAACAGATCTCTACCAAGTCTTTCGCAATCTAGCCGAACCCCTCGCAACCCAGCCACGTCGGATCATCGTTCCAGTATCTCAGGACGGTGCGTTTGGCGCTGGTGCTGTTGAAGGGGATCGATTCTTGGGTGCGTTCCCAGCTGGATTCATCCGCAGTGTCTCCCGGGAACTAGAGCATTGCCGATTTCAGTTGATCGATACCGGTGACACACCTTGGCCAGAAGCCATTGCCGACCATATCGATGTGGTAGGCAGGCACCTCGAGATCGGCCTGACCCGATTCGGCCGGGTAACCCCCACCCTGGCGCCGGTCGTGGCTTTTGAAGACGGGCTCCAGGTGATAGGTGCGGGAGATCTGATTCTGGTCACAGGCGGGGCGCGCGGCATTGTGTTTGAGTGCGTGCTCGCCCTGGCCAGGAAGACCGGGTGTCGCGTGCTCCTGACCGGTCGAACCGAAGCACCCACGGGCAACCCCGACTGGCTCTCAGCCAACCCAGAAGAACTCCCAGACGTGATTCGCAAGTTGGAAATCGACATGGTGAAAAACGATGGCGTGCCCCTCAAAGAGGCCAAGCGGTTCGGCAGTACGGCCAAGGCACAGTGGGAGCTCAACCGAAACCTGGAGCGGTTGCGCACGGCCAATGTCGATGTTCAATACACAGTCTGCGATGTGACAGACCCAAAGGCGTTCGGCGATCTCATCAAACGGGTTGCAAAAAACGATGGGATTCGCGGCATTGTGCACGGCGCTGGGGTACAGCGCTCCAAGCTCATCGGCGACCTCACTGATCAGGCAGTGGGCCTAACCCTCGGGACAAAAGTCAGTGCTTTGATCACACTCCTCGATGCTTTGGATTGGTCACAAGTTAAACTGTTCCTTGGATTTGGCTCGATTACGGGTCTTTTCGGCAATGCCGGTCAAACCGACTATGCCCTTGCCAACGATCTCCTGGGCTGGATGATCAAGGGGATTGGCGCGCGTCATCCCCACCTGTTTGCTCAGATCGTCGATTGGACGGCCTGGGTCGGCACGGGCATGGTCACCGAAGAGGAAGCCAAGCGGTTCTCACAAGCAGGGCTGATACCCCTGGATGTAGAAACAGGCGTGGCCCTGTTCATGGACGCAGTGGAGCGAACACGCCTCGAAAAGCTGGCTGCCTTGAACGCATCTGCTGGATTCGCAGCAGGTCGAGATATTGCCGATCATCCTGTTCCAGCCACTGTCCGATCTCAACTGCTGACCGACGCAGCCAAGGCCCGATTTTCAACGCAACGGGACCTCTATCTCGACCAGCATTTGGTAGAGATGCTGCCAGTGGTCCCGGGTACATTTGTATCTGAGATTTTTGCAGAGGCGACAGCTGACAGCAACAAGGAACTCTGCAACATCCGCTTTAGGCGACCCCTCTGGATCCGGGAGGATGGCTTTGAAGTCGAGGTGGTCACCGACAACACCGAAATGTTGCTCCTGCCGGCGGTCAGACCGGATCTGAAACAAAAAGGCCGATCCAACCTCGCCTTTGCGAGCTGTCACTTGGGAGATCCCAATACCGGAGCATCCCACTTGCTGGACTTTCAGCCAGAGGACCTAAAAACGCTCGGTTTGGCTGCAAAAGATGCGACCGCGTCTTTTTACAGTCTTTTGGACGGTAAGTTCAGCCACGCATTGAAGACCGGACCTATTTTCAGAGGTGTCTGGTCCACGGTCGAAAGGAAGGGTCAGTTTTTCGGCGCGGTCCGGCTGACCGATGCGGCCATGGGTGCCTTGGCAGTGCCAGGTGAATTTGTTTTCAACCCAGTGCTGGCAGACATGGCGGTCCAGGTGGCCTGCGCCTGGGCCATGATCACACACAATGTCATGGCCATCCCAAATGAGATCGGACAGCTACACATAGAGAACAAGACGCGGGTGCGAGACGCTATTGTTATCTGCCAAAAAGAGCAGTTGTCCGAAGACAAAACCATCGTCAACGTGGCTGTGCGCGAGCCGGATCACAGATTGATTCTAACGATGGACCGATTGGTCTTGAGCACCATCGCCAAGGGCAATGCGTGATGCAACGAGAAACAGCCGTCATTCCCGCGAAAGCGGGAATCTATCATTGGACATAACTGGATTCCCGCCTGCGCGGGAATGACGAGATTATTCAATGATTTCAAAAAAAGAACAATGAAGGGTGATCAAACCAACATATCCAAGGGTGCTCGAGCTGTTCAGAAACAGATCCCAACGGATGTCGATGCGATCGTCATCGGCGCCGGGCTGGGCGGTCTCATGTGCGCGCTCGATCTCGCGAGAAACGGCTTTCGGGTTTGCGTTTTTGAACAACACCGTGTGGCAGGTGGTTATGCCCACAGCTTTCGCAGACGCGGGTATCACTTTGACATTTCTTTGCACTACATCGGTGGCCTTGCCAAAGGAGAGATGTCACACACCATCCTCTCAACCCTTGGGGTCTACGATAAGCTCCGCTTGAATCGCCGAGATACCCTGTTTACGGCCGAGTTTCCAGATTTCAAGATCGCGCTCCCCAACAACCGCCGCGACATTATCGCTACCTTGTCAGAGCGATTTCCAGAAGATCGAACTGGCCTAGGAACCCTGTTTGATTTTTTAACAGAACTCGAGGCTGATGTGATTGCGCCCACATTGGATCCGGAATTCAATGTCCCCATCGAACATCGCCCGAGCACGCCGTATTTGAACAGTACCTTTGAAGATCTGCTAAGAAAGTACATTTCAAATCCCAGCCTCATCGCCATTTTGAGCCAGCTCTGGATGTTTATCGGCCTGCCCCCGAGTTTATCGACAGCGACCTTTTCAACATGTGTCTTTTGCAGTTCTTTTATCAAAGGCGCTTACGACATCACCGGTGGTGGTGAGGCATTGGTTCGCGCTATGGTCGAGCGCTTAAGGGAGCTCGGGTCTGAGTGTCTCACGCGCACTGGCGTGGAACGAATCATCGTGGAAGACGGCGTGGCAACGGGCGTGGTATTGGAGAACGGACAATCCGTACGCGCCAAGGTCATTGTCTCCAATGCCAATCCATACGAAACCTTTTTCAAGCTCATCCCTGGCGATGAGGTATCAAAAATATTCCGCTATCGACTCAATCAAATGGAAAAGTCGATTTCTCTTTACTCGCTTTACTTGGGACTCGATTGCCTGCCCAGTCAAATCGGGATACCTCAGGGCAACTTTATTTTCAATAACACCATGGACTGCGAGACAGCTTACCGCCGCGCGATCTCAGAGAATATCGACAACACAGACTGGTGTGCCACCAACTATGAAAAAATAGATGCATCCATGTGTCCGCCTGGGACCGGCATCATGAGTTTTGCCGAGGTCGCACCGGCATCGGATTGGTTCGATTTGGATAGGGACGCTTACAAGCTCAAGAAGCGAGACGCCGAAGAAAGGCTCATTGCAAAGTACAGCAAACGGTTTCCCGAGCTGCAAAAGCACATAACCGTAAGCGAATTCGCAACGCCCCGGACAATGGCCAGGTATACGCGCAATCCCGGGGGCGCAGTTTACGGTCTGGCCCAAACCGTGGCACAATCAAATAGCAAGCGTCTGCGAAACAGATCGCCGATCACAGGCCTGTACTTGACCGGTTCGTGGACCTGGTCAGGTGGTGGATACGAAGGGGCCATGATGACCGGCATTCAAACCGCCGGTGCAGTGATGTCTGAAGTCGATGCCCCCCGGCCAGCGCCTAAAATCAGGCAAGCCGCCCCCAGCGCTCCAGAACCTGCCGTCGATCTGGAAACAGCCGATCCAGACACGGCCGATCCAGACACGGCCGATCCAGAGGCCCAAAGCCCTCAGCAAGACCTGGATCCAAACGACGCCTATTACTGCCATCGCATTGCCGTGGGGGTCTATGGCAATGATCTGAACTCCAGAGGATACGCGGACGCAAGTGCCTACTTGAGATACATGGATCGGGGCCGCGTCGAAGCCATCGAAGCTGTATGCCGAGAGGCAGAGGTGGAATCGTGGCTGACACAATACATCGTCAATGTTTACAAGATTGACATCGACTGCGCTACCATCGTTGGGGTCGGCCATAAGCTGGAGGTACAGACTGGACTGCGCAAAACCTCCTCCCATCGCGCCGCATTTGACCAGCGCATTGTAAAAAGTAGTGACGGCGAAATCGTGGCTGATGGGGTAGTAGAAGTTCTCTTTCTCGACCAGCATCGTAACCTCATACCTGTTCCCGCGGAACTCAAGACAGCGGATGCACCAAAAACTGCGGCAGACCAGCGCGAGCGAGTACCATTGCCAAGGGACGACGCTCGGTTCCCCTTTCAGACAAAGTTCCGCGTTTACTACGAGGATACGGATTGTCAGGGCATCACCTATCACGTCTCGTACGTGCGGTTTTGCGAACGGGCGCTGTTCGATATTGTCCGCACGGTATGGCCAGAGATGACCACCAGCACTTGGATGTCCCGTTACAAGGTCAGCGTGGCCCACGTGTCAGTGAGATACCTCAACGCGTCGACCCTTGGCGATCATCTGGAAGTCCGAACCGGTGTTGTCGATGTCTCCACGCACCGGATTACCTTTGGCCAACGCATTACGTCCCAAGACGCGGGAAAAATCATTACAGACATCACGACAGAAGTGGAATTCCGAGACGAAAACGAAGTACCCGTACCCATTCCTTCACAGGTCCTCGACGCCACTATCGCGGCGTTGCCTGAAAATGGAAATCGTTAATTTCAAAGGTTACCTGTAATGAGTATTGGATCCTTTCTACTGACCAAAGACAACCTTGCTCTGGTGAAAAAGAAATCGTGGAAATTCGGACGTCCCGAGATCATCGATCTCGGCATGAGATATTACGATGCCCATCCAGACGAGGTGGCCGTGATCGCTCAAAACCTCGCCTACATGGGGTTACCGAACAGCGACGCAGCCCTGGATACGGTTCTCCGAGAGATCATTGTCCACTACTACGAAAAGCTCTTCATCCTCGTCAAAACCTATGAAGCCTATTGGATTGCAAAAAATCGCATCGACATGGGCGCGAGCCTAGAGGTGTTTGAGGAAGCCCGACAAACCAATAAAGGGGTTTTTCTCGGCCAATCCCATTTCGGCGCCACCTACCTGATGGGCATTGCGCTGATGGCCCAGGGGGTAGATATCAACGTAGTCGGCAATTTTCCTGACCCTGCCGGCACCCTCATGCAGCAGCAGACAAGCGAAATTGTGTCGCGATACAACACCGGTACCGCTACCCTGATCAATCTGGCTGAAGAAGGCACAGATGTGCCCATGGAGATGATTCGCGCGTTTCTAACCAAAAAGATTTTGTCTAACGTGTACGACGAGAACAACCAGTTTTCAAAGCCGGTCACACTGTTGGGACGGCCCCTGCTGGGCGGCAGCGGCATGGATAAAATATTAAAGAATTTTTCAGACGACAAGCTGATTGTCGCAACGCCGTTTCTCGTTAGAACATCTGACGAGACGTTTCGCTACGAATTGGACCGGCACACGCTGAGCAAAGGTGATATCATCGATAAATTTTATGCATCTCTTGAGGCGAGAATCGAGCACCATTACGCACAGTGGTATTTCATCCACGAGCTGCATCACAGTATCCCGACAAAGCTATAGTGCATTTCGACCCAAGCAGGAACAAGGCGCGCATGCACGCCAAATAGTCGAGCGACAAGAGGATCATGGACAACCACTACCCCGAAAGATACCTCGATGTTTCCCAAGCCCTGGAAAGATTCGGTGACCGGGTACGAGAGCTCGGCGAGAGTCTCAATCGTGTCGACCATCTGGCCGATTCGGTGATCGCGTGTTTCGCTGATCACGTGGGGTTCTCTCAGGGGTGGCGCATGTTCGAACAGGCAACGGACCAGGGGCTTGCATCCCTCAAAGACGCACCCACATCTCTCATCGATTTGTTCGAGACCGCGGAACAAATCCCACCGTGGGTCAACCCGGATGCGCTGAATCGCGGCGGAGAGCCCCTGATTCGATCCACGGCTTTTGGGGCCCTCACATTGGGCCTCAAAAGTCTGGTCTTGGGATACTGCTCCCCTGGCGGGAACAAGCCTTTGGTCTTTTCCGGTCGACTGCAACAGCAGGCCCTCAAGCGGTTATACGAAACAGCCAAGTTCGTGTACGAGGTCAGCGCTCCGGATGGCCTGCAAAGAGGATCCGCGGGATACGGCATCGTGCTCCGAGTCCGGCTGGTCCACGCTCAGGTTCGCAGGTTGATCCTCCGGTCAGGGAAATGGCGTGCTTATTTGTGGGGCGCCCCTTTAAACCAACACGATATGCTGGCCACCGCCCTTCTGTTTTCCATCGCGCTCCTGGACGGCCTGAAACAATTTGGTTTTCGGTTTTCTGCTGAGCAACGAGAGGATCAACTGCATCTGTGGCGTTACATCGGGTACCTCCTCGGTCTGGATCCCTCTTTTTTCCCCACCACAACCGCTGACGCCAGGAGAGACGCAGAGATCATTGCAGCCACCCAGGGACCACCTGACGATGATTCAAAGGAGCTGGTTAAAGCGCTACTGAACGCCCCTGTGAACGGGGCGAAGACCGACAAAGAACGTCGCCGCGCCAGGAGAAAAATCCCCATTGCCGAGGGTCTCTGCCGAAAGCTTATCGGCGACACACTCGCCGACCAGGTGGCGATCCCAAGGAGAACGGACCTGTTCGTGCCTACTTTCCGACAGATCAATCGCGTTCGGCAATGGTGGCACCACGCCACCCCAAAAGGTCGAGATAAAGCGCTCAAAAAAGGTATGGATAGATGGCACTGGTTTCTGAATCGCTCCCTCACCGGGGATTCGGTTTCGTACGCTTTGCCCTCAGACCTAGATCAGCCAGACAGGAGATCACAATGAAACCATTCGCTTCCATCATCGCACTCACAGCCTCCCTATTTGCAGGGAACGCTTTTGCTGGACTCGAAGCGGCATTTGAAGCATCGGTGGTTTTTGCCAGTCGAAATGACGCTGCTATCCCAGGTAACAGCGGTACGCGGATATCCCTCGTCGACGACCTGTCGACATCTCCCGCACCTGCGTTTCGTTTACGTATCGGCTACCGCATCGCCGATCGACATCTCATCAGCGCCCTATACGCCCCGCTGCAAGTCAATGCCCGCGGCAAGGTCGACCGGGACGTTCAGTTCATGGGAGGTACCTACCCAGCGGGAACCGATCTGCTTGCCGTGTACCGCTTCAACTCATATCGGCTCACGTACCGATTCAGCATCGTACGCTGTGACGGTCTGGATGTAGCCGCCGGGTTCACAGGGAAAATCCGCGACGCAGAAACAAGTCTCTACGGAGTAGAAGCCAATCGAAAAACGAACATCGGCTTTGTCCCACTGGTCAACATACACGTGGCCTGGCAGCCAGGACGCGGTGCCTTCGGGATCTTGTTCGACGCTGATGCGCTCGCCGCCCGCCAGGGCAGAGCCGAAGACATTCTTCTAGCCGGCACATGGGCTTTTCACGATGCGCTTGAGCTTCGCGTGGGCTACCGCATGGTGGAAGGCGGCGCTGACAACGATGAAGTCTACAGTTTCGCGTGGTTGCACTACGCAGTGGTCGGGCTAGCCCTGACCCTTTAACTGCTCAGCGGGTCCTTCTGACTAATTGAGCACGAGGCGGGGGGCTAAGTCGGGGTTGTTTGCTCCAGCTTCCAGCTGGACTTCTGAGTACTCTCATTCAAAGGCAAAGGCTATTGCCACCCATCTGTCTTTTGCGTTTTCAAACGCCAAGCCTTCATTGATAGGGCCGATCTTATTGATCGGGAACGTATAACTTCCGGGATTAAACACAGAAACAATACTTGTTATCAGCGGGTCGTGGGCTTCTATAGAATTGAATAAATCGCCGAGGTCAGCTGTTTCAGGATCCATGTCAATGTGAGATAGCCAATGCCACGTGCCAGTGGTTGAGAGGACTTCGACTTCCACAGCAGCACTGGTTGCCACAAAGTCTGCTTCGTACCCCGACAGATCAAATTTCATGTAACAGCCGCGGGTCAAATCTTCACAACTGCCCTTGCACAAGAGCTCTCCAGGGAAATGCTCGGTCTGTGTCAGGGAGCCAAAAATATCAGCGACCGGATCAGTGTCGGTGTCCGTATCAGACTCGGTGTCTGTATCAGTGTCCGTATCGGTGTCCGTATCCGTGTCCGTATCGGTGTCCGTATCCGTGTCAGTATCCGTGTCAGCGTCAGTATCAGTGTCCGTGTCAGCGTCAGTATCAGTGTCAGCGTCCGTGTCAGCATCACTATCCGAATCAGCATCACTATCTGAATCAGCATCACTATCTGAATCAGCATCACTATCTGAATCAGCGTCACTATCTGAATCACTGTCGCTGTCCATGTCAGTATCTGAATCCGTATCTGCGTCAGCGTCTGAATCGCTGTCCCCATCTCCGGCCGGGTCGCCCTCATCTGGCGCGTCGTCTTCTTTTCCTTGGCAGGCCGATACGAAAAAAGCCACGACAATAATGCCTGCAATAAATGCTATCGCGCCATTCATTTTAACACCTCCTAACCTATACCCATCTAAGTCTATTTTGATACTCGACCTCTCATATTCATGCTATTTAAAACAAGTCCAATAGTCAACTGGTCTATTTGAAAACTCGCTGGTAGCACCTCACACCAGCTTTGGTTATGATGCTGGACTCGATGATGAAATCATATGCAACAACTTCGCCGAGACGCGCATCTGGACCACCCAAGATTTTGACACGCCGTAGGTGGATCAAGCGGGTACTGATCGGCCTTGCTTTTTTTGGCGCTGGCAGCATTTTGGGGATCTTTGCTGTTTTCTACTATCTGTCCTTGGGATTACCGACGATCGGCCCCCTGCTCAAGGGGTATCATCCACCCCAGACCACCCGAATACTCGCCCGCGATGGTACCGTGCTCGGTGAGATCTTTGAGGAGCGGCGAACCGTTATGCCGCTCGATCAGATCCCTCAGGTGATGATCGATGCTGTCATATCTGCCGAGGATGCAAACTTTAGGCATCACCAGGGGCTCGATTACCCGGGCATGATACGCGCGCTTGTTAATAACCTCGTCTCTGGGCGACTGTCACAGGGGGCGTCTACGATTACCCAGCAGGTCGCGCGAACGTTTTTTCTTACCCGAGAGAAGACCTTTGCTCGAAAAATTCGCGAAATCCTTTTGACCAAGCGCATCGAGGAACGACTCACCAAGGACGAAATTCTCTTTCTTTACCTCAATCAGATCAACTTCGGACATGCCCGGTATGGGGTTTTCGAGGCATCCCGGTTTTACTTTGGTCAACCGATTGAGGAGATCACCCTGGCACAGGCTGCACTCCTGGCCGGTATTCCCAAAGGCCCGTCCCTGTACTCGCCGATTACCCACCCCCAAGCCGCAAAAAAACGACGGGCCTATGTGCTCGGAGAAATGGCAGCCCTGAACAGGATCACGCCTTCCCTGCACAAAGCAGCTCTGGCAGCGCCCCTGGGGGTCCATGAGGAACGGGGCATTGACGCCCGCTTGGCCCCAGAGGCTGTCGGACGGGCCGTCGCAGAACTCAAAACCATCATCGATATGAAGCGGCTGCGGCACGGGGGGTATACAATTGAAACAACGATTGACCCCAATCTCCAGCGAGCTGCACGCAGGGCGCTGCAGGGTGGGTTAAAGGCGATCGATAAGCGCCACGGCCGGATCGGTCCGGTCCGAGCGATCCAGGGCCGTCGAGATACTGCTGCAAAGAATCCATCAACCCTGAGAGAGGGAAAGACATATCAGGCCATTGTGGTTGGGCACGACGAGCAAAACAGCCGCATTGTCGTGCGCATTAATAACAAGCAGGGTATCTTGGACCTTAAAAGATCAGTCCGGTACAACCCAGACGACCTCACAGCGTCGGCCTTTGCCCCAAAAGGATCTGAATTGCCCGTGTCCCTTGTAGGGCCGCCCACACCTGGTACCCCCCTAAATCTCCGCTTAGAGATGGGGCCCCAAGGCGCCCTCGTGGCAGTACGCTCCGAGGATGCCAGTATCGCGGCAATCATCGGAGGCTATGACGGAACACCCGGTGGCTTTGACCGGGCTTCGAACGCGCACCGCCAGCCTGGATCCGCATTCAAACCGTTCGTATATTTGGCAGCGATCCGAACCGGACGGTATACCGCCGCTACCCTGATCGATGACGCACCTGAAGTGCACGGTGAATGGCGTCCGGGTAACGTCGATGAGGGCAAGTACGCCGGTGCAGTCCGCCTGCGCCAGGCATTGGCCAGATCGCTCAACTTACCCGCGGTAAAGCTAATGGCAGACGTGGGTGCTGTGCCGGTTGCCGAGATCGCCGCTGAGCTCGGCATTGCATCACCGCTTGATCCAACACCGTCCTTGGCCCTAGGGACCTCGGTCGTCACGCCACTGGAGATGGCAACTGCCATGAGCGCACTCGCTCGGGGTGGCATGCGTCGGGATCCGTGGATCATCGAACGCGTTGTCGACCCCGACAACATCGAGATCCCTGTGCCGCGTCGCCTGGCAAAGCGCATCATTTCAGAACAAGAGGCCTATGTTATCACGTCCTTGCTGACCTCGGTTGTAGAAGAGGGCACTGCCACGGCTGCACGCGCTTTAAAGCACCCTGCGGCTGGCAAGACCGGCACGTCAAATGACCAACGGGATGCCTGGTTCGTCGGCTATACACCGGCGTATACCTGCGCGGTCTGGGTGGGGTATGATGATTTAAGACCCCTGGGCGCAAAAGAATACGGCGGCCGCGCAGCACTGCCGATTTGGATTGAGTTTATGGAAAATGCCCACAGAAACCATAAAAAAAGAGCATTTATGCAACCAGAGGGGCTGGTTACTGTACTGATCGATCCCGCTTCAGGGCTACGCGCCTATGAGGGGATGGAAACTGCAAAAGAAGAGATATTTATCGAAGGTACAGAACCGATAGAAACGGCGATCCCACCGGATCTCACATCACCCGATAGCTTCCTACTCGAACAAACAGGGAACGACCTGCAGATAACCCCGTAACCCCCAGACGAATCCAGGCCACAAAGTGCCGGATACCCCTAAAAAGTGCTTCGCGTCGTTGACACCCAGCCTCCTGGTTGCTACGCTGACAACACGCGAAAAAAGCAAGTAACCCCATAGCTGCCCGTAGGCGTGGGGAATAAAAAAACTGCTTTCGGATCGACAACGGAAAACTGGCGGAGGTAGGCATGACAAATACCGTAATTGGCAGCTCAATCGTAATTGATGGAGAGATTTCTGGCGATGAGGATCTCGTTATCCAAGGCACAGTCAAAGGACGCGTTATCCTTAAGGAAAATCTCTTTGTAGAACAGTCCGGGGTTGTTGAGGCAGATATCGAGACCAACAATGTCGAAATTTCGGGCCAAGTGACCGGCAATATCGTGGCTTCAGAGAAAGTGGAGATTGCCGCAGGTGGGCGAGCGGTCGGGGACATTAAGGCGCCGCGTATTCTCATCGCAGACGGCGCGATTTTCAAGGGCAACATTGATATGGATGTTTAGGCGACGCAAATGTCGAGCAATTGGAGTAAAGCCAAGATGAGCGAACCCATTACAGTTATCGGAGTCAATACTGTCGTCAACGGCAACCTCGAGGGCGACGAAGATCTTACCATTGAAGGTCGCGTGGAGGGCACCATTACGCTGACGAGGACCCTGACCATTGAGAACAACGGCGTGGTCCACGCAAATATCAATGTCCGAAATGCGGTCATCAGCGGAGTCCTCGTGGGGAACGTGGAAGCCGAGGATTCGGTTCACATCACCGAGGAAGGCCGTGTGGTCGGCGACATCAGCGCCCCGCGTGTCATCCTAGTGGACGGTGCGTCCTTTAGGGGCAGCATCGATATGGGCGACTTTGACGTGGAGCGCGGAGAGGCTACTGCATCAGCAATACCAAAGACAAGCAGCCCCCAGGTGTCCAGGATGACGTTCCCGGCCGAGACGGAGCAGGAGGAGGCGCCGGCCAAACCAAAGATAGAAGAAGTGCAAGAACGACCGGTAACGAGAGTGCGGCCAGCGCCGAGTAGCCGATCTGCCCCCCGTTCACCTGCCCCCCGCACACCTGCTGCTAAGCCCGGGCCAAAAAAATCTACGCCTTCCAGGTCGCCGGCAAAGAAAGCACCGGCGCCTAAGGTAAGATCTGTTGGCAAAACAAAGGCAGCGCGGAAAAAACGCCCGTAGCGCTGGCTGGGCGTTGCTCGGTTCCTCCAGAAGGGTTGCCCGAATGCTTCGGCAACACATCTTCATCTGTGGATTTCTGATATGTAGCGCTGCCTGTGCGCCGCCCAAAGTAAATATGGCACGCGGCACCCGGGCATTTGAACCAGAGGACTACAGGGCTGTCTTTACCAATTGGAGCCGCGAGTTCCATATCATACCGGTTGACGGTATAGAAAACGTCCTTACCGCCAGGGCAACTTACTTGGGATACGAGTTTCGGTGGGCCTATGTGGTGCGCACCGCTCACGACTTCCGACTGTCACCTGCTGAGCGATACCAGCTTCACGAAAAAGAATTCGGTGTGCTCGATAAGCAGCATACGTTTTTCATCACTGTCATGAGCGGTATCAAAAAGAGCGATGACCTCAGTTCCGAAACCGATCAATGGCAAATCCGTTTAGAAGACGACAGGGGGCGTCAGGTTGCACCGACAGAAATCGAAGAAATCCGAAAGCCGTCGATCACCGAGACGACCTACTTTGATTTTGACCCTGTGCACCGGACGGCCTATCGCATTACCTTTCCATTGCTTGCCTCAGATGGCGCGCCCATCCTCACCCCGTCCGCTACGTTCTTCTCCCTTATTTTTTCCTCTGCCCTGGGTCAGGGAACCATGCGCTGGGAGACCACTGCAACGCCTTAGAGCCTATCTCAGTAGGCTCTTAATCGGCAATGAAAACCTACGCGCTCCATATTTCTGTAGCACAACAGATCGCGATCCAAATCGGTAAGCTCGGGCGATTTTCGTTTCCACCCGGACATTATGTATACGTCGGGTCTGCAAAGAGGAATATGGATGCCAGGATAGCGCGCCACAAATCGTCAAAGAAGAAGCTCAGGTGGCATATCGACTATCTGCTCAACAGTCCGCACGCAAAGATTGTGGAAGTCATTCTATCCGAGAAGGGCGAATGCGAGCTCAACCAGTCCATCAAAGGGGACGTCATTGTCAAAGGGTTTGGGTCGTCAGATTGTCAAAGCAGATGTAAAAGTCATTTGAAGTTTGTATCAAGCTCTCTAAGACCACCGTTAGGGTAATACCTAATCGGGACGTCCCGATTTTTTTGAACAATTTATCGCCCTGGGCACTTTATATGTGATGTGTCACCGATGATGGTGCAACCTCACTTTGTCGCATCTGCTTACCCGTAACTGGTTGTTTTACAGGTAACTATTTAGCGCGATGATATGTCATTCAACAAAGTCGTCACGAGCTGAAAATGCTGGGGGGTGGTTTGCCTGCTTGCCTCGCGGCGAGGGCTTCGACGATGAAGTT
>JAAUYD010173677.1_pt1 | contig 71890 bp, 51 predicted proteins | sample 7278101 | NCBI WGS metagenome assembly JAAUYD01 (sample SAMN14350128, study PRJNA611818) | marine sediment metagenome | isolation source: surface marine sediment (0.6m) | place: French Polynesia: Moorea | collected 2018-08
CCCTAACCCCCTTTTTCAAGGGGGAGATCCTTTACCCGGCATAAAAATAGCAAAAATCGCGACATTTGCCCTTAACCGAATGCCATTGGAAAAAGGGGGCCGGGGGGATTTTGACAGGGCTTCTGCGACAACCTCCAAGGCTTCGCAGGGTAGCACGAGGGCGTTGTTAGCTATCGCAGCCGAACTTTTTGAGGGCGGGTTTGGATTTATCCAGTGCGAACTGGCATGTCTCAGACAGCCCAGGGCGCGTGGCTGGATCTGCGGCCAGGCGTTTCCAGGTTTGGGTCTGGTGGTTCAGACGCGCGGCCAGGCGACTCCGATCTGACGCGGGCACTTTTTCTTCCAGGCAAGCCGAGTACTTGGCAATGTACGCATCGCAGGCAGCCACACCAACGCCCAAGACTGCCTCTTCTTCAACCACCGGACTAGACTTACACCCGGCGATCAAACCAATCAAGCAGATCAAACAAACCGCTTTCATTAATTCTCATCCTTTCCATCTCTTACCACCCTGCGTAGCTTTAGCGAAGCAGGGCAGACGTGAACAACTTGAATAGATTGGGGACCGTCCCCAACTTTCGTTATTATCTCCTGTTTCTTCTATCTCTGGTATATCTAGAACGAGATCTTTTTCTATACTTCGATTTCGAATTCAAATCAGACTCAGAATCATACCAATCACGAGATGTTTCCCTAGATTGCGAATCACGCCTAGAACGAGATCTTCCTCGTGTAACAGTATGATACCTGTCCTCAAACTTTGAACTCCTTAATCGATCGACTTCGGAGCTCCGGCCGTAGTATTTTCCTCCGCCTTTAACACGGGCCCTTTGTTTCCCTTGAGGCGCCAGCCAGTTTTTATATTGTTTTTTATTACTAGCTGTTTTAACTTCAAAACCATATTCTTTCAACGCATTATAGCAATCAAGACATATTTCTTTCGAGACCCATATTTGGGTCCCTTTTGTGTTAATTTTTAGTTCGTTAGCACTTTCAATTAACCAATCAATCGAACGAACTTCTGCATGATAGCCTGTGCGTCGACCTTGCTTTATGTAGGTAATACCCATCTCATTTGCTGCATTAAGTATTTTAGTATTTGTTTCTTGCTCTATCATATAGTAACCTCCACTTGTCGTCCGTAGAAGTGCCAGAGTTCCCTGAGTGCCACCGCCAAATTCTTTTTGGAACTCCGCTAATTTATGCATATCCTCAAGGTCTTCTACCTTCCATAACCCACCCGGATCCACATAATTCACCGGATTATTCCCAACATACGTATACAAGCCCAAATTAATCGGGTCATAGACGCCGCTGTTGGGTGCGCCCTGCATATAGCTCGCCAGGATGGGATCTGGCCTGGTCCATTGGCTTAAGTGGGGGTCGTAGTATCTGGCGCCGTGGTAGTAGAGGTCTGAGCCCCGGTCTAGCTCTTTGTCTGTGAAGAGGTAGGGCATTACGTTGAATGGATGGTCGTTCTCGTCTTCGAATAGCTCGCCTGTTGGGAAGTACTCTTGCCACTGAATTAGATCCTGATCCTCGTCTGATACGTATGCCGTGCCGCCTAAGTGGTCTTGGTGGTAATAGTGCAGTTTGGGGATCTTCTTCTCCCCTGAATCCATCTTGCTCGCTATCCGCGTGCCGTTCACAAAGATGTGCTTGGTCAGGTATTTGTCGTCCCGCACTGCCAGGTTGGGCCCGTAGTAGACCGTCTCGGTCTTTCCGTTGCCCCAGTGGAGATGCACGGCCCTCTGGCCATCAGCGGTGTAGAGCATCTTGGATACGGTATGGCCGTTGCGGTAGATCTCTTTGATTCTGCCGTCCGCATCCCGCAAGATGGTTCTCGGATTTGGTTTGCTCTCCCAGCCCAGCTGGTTGCCGCTCGCGTCGTAAATGAAATCACGGGGCCACTTTTTGTTGCTATTCATGCTCGCTTCGCTGACCACGACAGGTGCGTGGGGCCTCGTTCCGTACTCGTAGACCAAGCGGTAGGTCTCTGGATGCTTGGGCGATGGGTAGTCCTGCTTCTTCTTTGGCCAGCATTGGCCCGGTGGAATCTCATCTACGCCATTGCCCAACTGGTCGGTAAAGCCCACCTGCTCTTTTGTCACAATATTGCTTATTTCGTCGTACTCGAACGCTACGCAGGTTCGCTCGGCCCGGTGGCTGTTGTTTTGGTAATCCCCTCTTGCATATACCAGCTGATCGAGATCGTCATATTCAAACGTCTGGTGGACGTATCCCCCCAGGTGATCGTGGGGCTCGCACACGGTGTAGTCGATGTCGTTAGTGAGCGCTACCATGTTGCCGACCAAATCGTAGTCGTAACGCATCCTCTGGAAGGGGCGGACAGATACATTGCAGGGCCGCGATACAGCGTGATCCGCGTTGATCCCGGCGAGTCGTCTTGTCTTTTCCTTGTACGCAAAGGTCGTCTCAATGGCGTTGCCCTGTAACCGGCGCACGACCTGACCGAACTCGTCGTATCCCTGGTGACGTAGGTATTCCGTGGTGTTGGGTCTCTTCTTGTGCAATCCGGTTGTGTCTGTATCTGCTCCTACGACTCGGTTGACATTGCCGCCAAAGTCATACCTGTAGGACACTTTCTCTGCGCCAGGCCCGGGAAAGAAAATCTCCATCATGCGGCCGAAATCGTCGTAATCATAGCCCACTGCCATTTCGGGAAAGCCGTGCTTGGGCTGGTGAAGCGGCTCAAACTGCATCCACATATTCGACGTGTTGCCCAAGGCATCGTACTCAAATCCGCGACTGCCTGCCTCGCTGTTCTCCTGCTTGAGCCGGGCAGCGATATTGCCGAACATAAATCCCGCCTCTTCTGGCTGCCCATAGATGAGCTCCACATCGTTGTCGTACGCATCAGGATACGCGATGTATTCGAGGCGGCTGGAAAAGGGCGTGTAGTGGTATTGAATGCTACGGCCCTGACTGCGCAGCCCTGCGGTCTGCTTTTGCGACAGGTTTCCAGAGGTATTAAAGCGCCACTCAGTGCGCCCAGTATCTCCGTTATCTAGGGAAACCAGCCGGCTCAAGCTGTCATAGACTGCCTGAGTGACGTTGCCCTTGGCATCAATGACCCTTTCCAGCAGGCCATCTGGCCGGTAGTCATAGCGCGTCACCAATTCGGTCTGCACGCCTTGAATGTCGTTCCTTTTCTTTACTGCGAGCGTGGCACCGTCCACATTAGAAAAGGCATCGCTCAGCTTGCCCTCGGGATCGGTCACCTGGGTGTGCATTCGCCACACCCCGTCGAGCTCTTCGAATCCGTACTTGGTTTCGGTGATTGCATGGGTAATGGTTGGGTCATTGATCGCCGCGTCTGTTGGTTGGTAAGTTTTAGTGACACGACCCAAAATATCGTACTCCACCTCTGTTGGGTGGATGAGGGATACACCCACGAACTCGGTCGGCAAGGCCCCGGTATCGAACACAGGATGTCCCGAACGCTGTACCCTGCCCCGTTCGTCGAATTCTATTTTACCGCTCACGGCCATGCCCACTTCAGTGCTGCTGCCCATGTCTTTTTCAAGGTCTTGTTTTGTCTGTATGACACGACCCAACCCATCGACAAAGACGACCGTTGTAATGGGATCCCCAGGATGGGCGACATCTTTTCGATCCAGCCTGGCCCACGGTACCACTGCCGGACTGCCGCTCCCTTGGCTGTATTCAAAAGCCAGGAGCGGATCACCTGCGCCGTCGTTGGGACCGAATACCCTAGACGGCCGGCCGAAGTCATCCAGCTCGAATGTCACGCTGTTGCCATTGACATCGACCATGTGCGCCTGAGTACCGAAGAAGTAGTTGGGCGTGGAAAAGCTGGTGTAGCCCAAGCTGTCAGATACCTGCGTGGCATATGTGTAAGTGACGTCGTCGTAGTCGTAACTCAGTGTATACCCGGTCGGGTCGGTGAGCTCGATGGGGTTTCCAAACGCGTCGTAGTCAAAATGGGTGCGGAGGTTGGTTTCGTCTGCACCTTGGTAAGGTTGGCCCGTGCTCGGATCAATACCCCCTCTGACCCATGCCGTGGTCTGCTCCAGTGCACCCGTGGGATAGTAGGCATTGGTTTGCTGACTGATGGGCGACCCAAGATGATCCAGGGTCCGGGTCTGTGTCAATAAGGTGAGATAGGTATTGTTATCATCAATGATACTGTAGTCGAACTCGCTAATAACGTCGTCCTCAGGCCCTTGGTCCACTTCTCGAACGATGCGCGTCACATTGCCCTGGGCATCCCAATCTTGGCTAGTGGTCGTGTGCTTACCAACGTCTGATCCTGGCGCAGGGCCGTACCAGCCTTCGTAATAGCTCGCAACCGAAGCCGTCTCTTTGGGGAAGAACCAAACACTTCCCGGGCCAAAGCCGGTTTCTGGAGGCGGTGGTGTATCATAGGTCGTGCTGATCCTATTGAACAGATCCCCTTGGGCATCTCCTTCTTCGAGCGTATGGGCGAGCCCTTGTCGGTAGTAGTCCTGGTTGTGGTACAGGGTACGCACAAAAGAGTCGTCCTCCCGATGGACCGTTACTTTTTCGTACCCATAGTCAGTGCGTTCTTTTCGATCGTAGTACGCGCCCGAGGCCAAGGTATTTCCGGCCTGCTCTGTGTATTCAAAATGGTGCACATAAGGCGCGGTGCTGGGTTGGCCGTCTTCCACGGCAACGCTTGAAAGCACATAGTGGCTGTAGGGCATATCGATATGGTTATCCAGATCGACGTAGTTCCCCTCGAGGGTGTAGTCCAATTCAAAGGAGCCGCCCAGGGGCCGTGAAACTGCCTTTAGCAGATTGGCCTTTCCGAGCCTGTTCAGCTTTACTTGGACGTCGTTTTCCTGCCTTAAAACGTGGTCGGGTAAACCGTCTCCGTTGATGTCCTCCAGCATCATGTGGTTTGCGCCCTTGCCTCGGGAGTAGAACGACGAACCACCCACACAGACGAAAAAGCAGACCTGGAAGCTCGCGCTACCGGAAAAACCACCAGATACTTCATAGCCAAGAGAGTTGTTCTTTCCGGGTTGAAGGCCTGAACCCTCCCAATCCGGCAGACCGTACCAGGGTTCGGGTGGCAAGAATCCGGTTCCGGTATTCAGCTTGACAAAGAAATCACCAGATGCAGCCTTTTGAATTTGGTCGGGCAACCCGTCGCCGTTGATATCGATGAGATCTACCAGGGTACGGGCGATGCTGTAGCTTATCCCAGCACCGCCTCCATTGCCCGAAACCGTCCCGCCGGCGCCGATATTGAATGTGGTTGTGTCTTGGAAGCGAAGCACATCGGTGGTGCCCAGTTTTTCGTTGATTTCTTTTAGAACGTCGGCAACAAGATCTTCAACACTTGGAGCATCGGAATCTATTTCTTCCTCAGGTCGAATATCCTCGGGTGCTGCGGGTTTCCAATCTGCCCAGCTCGGGTTTGTCCAGTTCACCGACTCACTGAATCGATGCCCCAGATTGAAGCGAACATTTACCGAACTGTCTCCCAGATCCTGTTTGATGTGATCCAGCAAGCCGTCCCCGTTTATATCCACAAAATCGATCGTGGTCGGTGAGATGGCATAGGTAACACCGGCACCGAACTCGGTTGAGATGATGGATTTCACTTTACCCCGAGTGTCTGTCCGGGAGAGCATCTTTCCCGTATTGAACCCGAATCTCCCCATAACCTGCCTGGATTTCCTCACCGGACCGAAGGGCAAACTCTGGCCATCGGATGCTTCAAAACCAGAGCCCGTGTTGCGTCGAATTCCCCCGGGGGTAACCGAGTCAGGCCGCTCGTCTCCATCCACATCGAACAAGTCCAACTCGGTGGTGGATTCTCCGTATCCGATACCGACTTCGATAGGACCAGCACCCGCTGACACTTCTACATTCCAAGTATGAGACGTGCGAAGATTGTTGAGCGCTCCCCCTTGTGCCGAACCGGCCTCGGAGACTCTCACGACATCGCCGGTATTTCCAGGCATCCAATAAGAAGGACTAATTCGCGCCCCGCTATTTCCGAGCCATAGGGATTCTGTCTCCAGATGTACCGGTCTCATGGGGGACAAGTCCGTTGGGGTATCCATTCCGAAGTATCCGTCAAAAGAACTCGTGCTCTCCCTGTCCCACGCAATCCAATGGTGGAACCCGCCTTTGCTCGGTACAGAGTCGGTTTTCACTCGCACGTTGATGGGAACAACCTCTTCGTCAACTGTAAGCACCCAATCGAAAATCGCCGGGTCAACGCTACAGGTCGGTTCCATAACCGCTGTAAAAAACAGGGGTTCGTCTTGAGGAAGATACAAATTCTCTTCCAGCGTCTCATGGTAGTCGGCGTCAACAGATATGCGTTCATGCAACTCGTTAATACCCTGAACAGTAAGCGTGTATGGGCACATCCAACCCACATCGATACCGAGTATAGTGCGTGTAATTTCAAGCTTGACCGGCAGGGTTCCGCTCTGGTCGAGAACGACATTTTGTGTTGGCAAAGTAGATTTCCAATCGAATCTAGCGTAGTGAACGTCGGGTACAAATTCCACCTCGTCTCTCGGGACAAAGTAGCTATTGGCCCCCCCGTGCAAGTGGCAGCGCTCGCTGAGAGGGATACCTTGAGGGCAGTCCACCTCATATGGCGTCTCCTGCCGGGTTAGTAGGTTCAGTATGTTGTACAGGGTATATGTAATTGTCGGAGCCCACTCAATACGACCCGGATCAATGGGAAGTTCGGAGATCATGCGCAGCATCAAAAAGTCACCGCGATTTACATTGAAAGTGCCCATATCTATGGGTTCATTAATCGCCGCAGAGGGGAGGGACCGTGTGGTCACGACATGCCAAGCCCCCACGTTATTGCAGTCTGGCCCTAATTTACATGAAAGTACCTGAATCGATACCTCGTCTGCGGTGGATGCTTTTTGAAGAGGACCCTTGATGTGCACTTGTCCGCTGGTGTGAGCCATCCATGGTATTCCGATGCCAATGGGGCGAAAGTCCTCGGGGTACGCAAAGTTGCCTACTTTTGCGCCATACGGCTCCAGCGTAACCGAATCCAGCGCGCCCGAATACACGTCTTGGTATGTTTTGTATGTGATGTCATGGGTCCAACGAACCGCGTCGTTGTCTGTATTGCTCCTACCATCGAGCACCATGAACAGCTGATCGCCGGCAGCTACGCTTTTTTCGGTAAATGAAAGGAGGTGTTCACTGGTGTCGCTTGCTGAGATCGGCTCACTCTGTACCAGCGATAGAGATATCCCCCTTTGATGGTAGATATGTGCGTCCACACCGTCGCCACCCGTGGCCAGCTTTGAAATTGGCGCGGAAAAATCGATGGTTCCGTCAAACGCGGCGGTCCAGTGCAGGATCGCTTCCACAGGTGTTCCCCCATTTACAAAGTGGTTTTGGAAGTCGAGGTCTGCGGCAGATGCCTCGGTCCATGGCATCGGCTCCTCAAATCCGCCCCTGCCATTATTCTGGTACACCGCCATGTCTCCGTTGCCCTTTCGGACCAAATCCACGAATCCGTCACCGTTCATATCGGCCATGAGCTTGTCGTCGTCTGTCTGGGTGAAATCACCTCCAGCGGAAACAGATCCGCCGAAATCCATACTGAATTCACCGCCGCCTCCAAAACTCACGTTGTGTCCAAGGAAGTCAAGACGCGCCATTTCTGTCGGATCGCTAAAGCGATTGCCTGTTTGGGCGAGCAGCGAGTTGAACGCGACCGTCCCTGTGTCCTTTCCCACATCCAATAGGCCATTGCCTAAAAAATCGTTAGGCGCCGTGTTGGTCGTATCATCCCCGCCAAACCCGTTACCTCCCACGGTCGCTGAAGCGGGTCCCATTCCGACCCCAACCGAAGCCCCACCTCCCCCGGTCTGGTAGGTGGAACTGCCAAGACCATCACCAAGGCCAAACTCGGCGAGTAGGCCTTCTTCTTCCAGCTGTCCCCAGGTGGCGGGCTCAGCCAATGCCTTACTGAACTCAGGCGCGTCGAAGTAATCGAAGCCGTGGGAATAGAACACTTCCTGCCGGCCCCCTCTGTCAGCACCCAGCAGTGTTACGGATTTTAAGAGGTTCTTATCAAAAGCACCCAGTTCGTAATCGAAAATGTAACTCCGAATAACGTTGGATTCGTATTTGATATCTATTCCTTTGAGTTGTTGCCGCGTAAGGGTTAGAAACCCTGGACGGCCGTTCGAAAACGAATCTTCTTTTCCGCCCTTGAAGATGAACTCGATGTGATACGAGGCTGAATGATCCACCACACCAGCGTTGTCCACGTGGGCCGTGTAATCAATGCGATGGGGATATAATTGGGTAAACGTCTCATTTTCAGTGAAGTACTCATCTAAAGCGTATGCATATGCAATGCGATTCCCGTGGGTATCTTGTTCGGTTTCGATATGCCAACTGAATATGTCACCGCTAAGAGGACTGGCTAACCGCGCACCAGCACCTCGGCCGTATGTGTACCTGGTGCCCCCCTTATCAGTGACGACCCAGTAATAATTCTCGCTGCTGCTGCCACAGCGCAGGATCCGATCGAATGAACCCTCCACCCGCAGTCGATAGCGGGTGCAGCCCGGCGGATGGAACGCATCTGGCTCTGCTGGGGTCAGCATCATCCCATCGAGTAAATAGATCTCGTCCCCGTCGTACTTGGGAACACCAAAGCGGGTATCCACTTCAATGCTCGACAAATCGATGCCCCAACCCATGCCCATCCAGCCATTGCCCCGATCGCTATCATAGACAAGGGCCAGATCCGGGGCCATGCCATTGCGCCCGGGTGGTACCCGAAGGGGATAGATCAATTGAGCAGATCCATGGCCCTGGGCAGTTGGCGGTTCTATGAGGTCAATACCTGCCAATGGATCAGGGGTCTGTATGCCAGCGACACTGTTGGAACTCAACAATGTCGGGGTTGGGGCCGCATGGGTAGTTGGCGACCCAGGCCCGCAAAGAAAGATCATCCACACCAAGACAATGGAAATAAATCGGTGTGCGAAACAATATTTCTGCTTTTGCTTGCTACTGTACACGAGATCTCCTTTTGTAAAAGCGCTGACCTAGCGCTGGGGCTCAATCACCGCATGGGGAAAAGCGACGTTGCGGTGACTGCAACCCCAATTTAGATTTTTTGCCTCTATAGATAGAGAGTGGGAAATCGGAAAATGTGATCGAAATAAATGCATTTTCAATGCACTTTTTTTCATTAGGGATGTGTTAGCGCGCCAGCAGGACCTGAATTAATCGTTGGTTTTTCAGGGTTTTAAGGTAATATAAAAATAGGCGTGGTTTCGAAAGCGACTGTCATGCCGTTTTAATGGTTAAGAAAAGGATAATCCGGATGAAACTAAAACAGTTGATGCATGCTCTAATAAAACCCATCTTGTTTATGTATATTGTATTTAGTGCATCATGCGAATCCCCCCAAAATAGCCTCACAGACACGGATTCAAATACAAGTGCAGACTCGGACGCAGACACTGACAGCGATGTTGACGGAGATTCAGACGGGGATGCTGACAGCGATACAGATAGCGACGACACTGATTCCGATACCTTGGAAATTCTGGATATGGATTGCTCGGAATGTCCAGGTGTGGGTAGCAGTCTGGATCAGATGATATGCGCTATTGATGTATGTGATGCTGACGTGGTGATCGAGACCCAATACACCACGTTAACCCCCATGACCCAAACAGACACGGTCGGGTGCGAGTTAGAAGATACATACGAGTCGGTCCATCACTTTGGCACATCATCAAATGACCTGGCGCCAAAGGTAAATGACGCATACGCATTGATGGGCACAGGCCCTGTATTAAACGATCCAGACCACGGCACTGCGTGCAGCGGGGAATCAGCTGGCATCGATCCCTTTGCTCCAGATGAAACCGGTGACAACGGCGTTCCAATCGAGCGATGGGACGTGGTGGACTGGTCGATTACCATGAAGGCACCAGACAATGCCAAGTCCTTTCAGTTTAAGTATGTGTTTTTCTCGACAGAGTACGACGACATGGTGTCATCCCATTTCAACGATAAGTTTTACGCGATTTTGGAGGCACCGAGCACAGCGGGCGGCGCGCCTACGGTGATTAACTTTGCGCCCTGTCGGGATCCAGATGTTTACTACGACTTCATCTGTGGGGCAGCTGAGGCTGAGGAATTTGGCTGCGAACCCGGGGAAAAATATTGCTATATCGCAATAAACAGCGCGTTCTCAGATTGTTGTTGGTATCCAAATGGTTCAGAGTGGGCCCCTAATTCAACGGATTTTCCGTGTGCGTATGATCCAGATCCCCAAAACAACACCGATATCAGTGGTACCGGGTTTGAATGCGCCTCAGATGATGAAACAGATCTCTTTGCACACGGAGGATCTTCCACCGGATGGCTCCAGACCAGATGGCATATCACTGGTGGAGAGGTCTTCACGATTACCTTTCACCTACACGATGCGGGTATTGCGGATCAGGGTGCCCAGTATTTGGATTCCCAGGTGATTATCGACGGGTTTCAGTTCCTGACCTCTGATGAAGAGGAGGAAACCGTCCCCATTTAGTGGTCATGGGATACAAAGAGGAGAATCGATGAAATACGCGCAATTGATTTCCAAATTTCTTATTTTGTATTGCTTCTATATCAGTGCATGCTCGGATCAAACCGACGTCAACCACCCAGACATCAATGACACAGAAGGCAGTGATGCAGATACCGACACGGATGCCGATAGCGACACTGACGCCGACAGCGATACTGACACGGATTCAGACACGGATGGGGATACAGACTCTGATACGGATACTGATGCTGATACTGATACTGACACTGATACGGATACCGACACTGATGAAAATCTGGATCGACTACAATGCACTTACGAGACGATCAGTGACAACGGAACTACATTTAAGGGAAGAGTGACCATTCAAAATGCCAACCAGGCGTATGTCTGGAATGGATGGCATTTTGTGATTTGGTCGATTCAGTTTTTGACCAGCTCTGAGATTACCTTTGCTCAGACCGATGACTATATCGCTATCGGTCATTCCCAGGACGGCATGGTCCTCTCGTTTGATTTGAAATCATGGTATAATTTTCCTCTCAGCCACACCATGACATTCATTATTAAGGGCAACAAACAGGGCTCAATCCCCTTCCCTATTCGCTGCACACCCAGGTATATCCGGGGTGATATCATCTATCCCGTGTACCAGGATTTGCCCGACACCTGGGAAAAGGGAAAGCTAGATTTAACATCCGAGGATCTGATTCACGACGAATCTGAATATTACAAGGAAACAGCAGACCCCATTACCGAAGGGATATTTATTTACCATCCACCCCACCCCACCCAGATTCAAATCGGCCTGCCCAATCCGGTTGAACCGGTAAACGGCTTGACTGTGAACGGTTACGACAACCTGCGCATTTGGATTCCCGCGCGAATGCTGGCCATGGGCATTGGCTTTGCTTACCAGTGGTTTAAATTCAATCCCAATTACTCGTGTTCTCTCGGTACAAAAGAGAATTTTTCCTGTGGCTTGATTCCGCGGGAGACCCTGCCCAATGCCGGCATTGAAGTTTCTTACGAGGGCGAGCTCTATAGCTGGTACTACGTGGATTCCCCTGATGGCCCCTTTCAGCAGGAGAGCCCTAATTTTTTGGACATGGGCCGGTTCTTTCCGGATTTTTTCCCACCTGGAAACGAGATGAACCACGATGCATACACGAACGTGGATCCGTTGCTCCCGGAAGATCCAAAGTGGGCCACCTCGGTGATAACCAGCGCCCTGAGCAGTGTGGTAACGCGAGAGACCATGTGGGCTGCATCAGATAGACCAGGCTCTCAGGTACCAAAGGCCTATTCTCGCATGGTCTTCGAAGCCAAGGATCCCTGGGCCGAGATGGCCCTCATTACGGTTGCCTACAACCAAGGCATATTTGCAGGCTCCTTTGGCGTGCTGCAAAACATCGATGCGTTGGTCAATTCTAACGACGTCATCGCCGACTTCGGCCTCACCGGCAATTTAGACCACGTCCCGATTACCCGCATGATCAACGCTGCAATGAACAATGAAACCGAGCACATCTACGACGCAGAAATTCCCTGGTCCGAGGTGGAGACCTTTTTCAACACCATTCGGATATTTTTCGATTGGGGTGTGCCAAGTGACCCTGAGTGGGCGTTTATGCTAGAGGATATTCAGCGGGCGTTTCACGTGCTGGCCGAACATTGGGGCAGCGAAACGATCCGCTACCGGTTCGATTTTCTAACATTGCTGCGCGTGGCTCAGAAGCATTTGCCCAAGCCCACGGTTCCCCGACCCACTACAGCGTATTGGCACGATCGCGTGGTGGGGTTGAACTGAATTAGAACTTTACAAAAAGGACCTACCCGAACCTGTAGAAAGCTGTGTTTCAATGGCTTAGAGGGGAGACACTGACTGTCTCAGACCGGGCTAATCTGAGACAGCAGTTTCCATCAATGTGGTGGTCAGCCTTTTCAAGAAGGAGTTCATGACCCTTTGCTAATCACTGTACCAAGCACTCGCTAGCTGCCCGCCGAGTTGGATCGGATTGTGCTTATCCTATTCCTTGTGGTGTCAGTAAGTTGCGGGCAGTTGGTTGCTAAGACGGAGGTGAAGATGCAACGGGTCAAAATACTCATCACCGGTGCTACAGGGTATGTGGGGGGCCGGCTGTTGCCCGTACTTGAATCCCAGGGATACGATCTGCGCGCTTTGGCGAGGTACCCCCAACACCTCTCTGAAGCGGCTGAGCAGGGGGTAGAGGTTATCCAAGGAGATCTTCTAGACCGAGATTCTGTGGAAAAGGCCCTTTCAGGGGTGCATACCGCATATTACCTCGTTCACAGCATGGGGTCGAAAGCAGATTACGCCCAACTCGATCGGGAAGCGGCCCTTAACTTTATCCACGCCGCAAGAGCGGCCCGTGTTCGACGGGTTATCTATCTGGGCGGACTTGGGGATAGTGGGAGCGAGCTGAGTCCCCATCTCACGAGTCGTCAAGAGGTGGGGTATCTGCTGCGCAGTGAGAGCGGGCGTGTCACCGTCATCGAGCTCCGTGCTTCCATTGTCCTGGGTTCTGGCAGCCTTTCGTTTGAAATGATCCGTGCCCTGACCGAACGCTTGCCAGTGATGGTGACCCCCCGTTGGGTTTCGACCCTGGCCCAACCTATCGCCATCGAAGACCTGCTGGCCTACTTGACCCAATGCATCGACCTTGAGGTCGATGGGAATCGGGTATTTGAAGTCGGGGGTCGAGACCAGGTGAGATACCTCGACTTGATGCGGGAATACGCTCGTCAACGGGGGTTGAAGCGGTTGATGGTCCCAGTACCGGTGCTCAGTCCCAGGGTCTCCAGCCTCTGGCTCGGCCTGGTCACGCCGCTTTATGCCAGGATCGGTCGATCCCTCATCGACAGCGTTCGCAACCCCACGCTGGTTCAAGACACGTCTGCAATGACGGCATTTCAAGTAAAGCCAATGGGGGTTGAGCAAGCCATTGCCAGGGCCCTGCATAACGAAGACAGGGATTTTGCCGAGACCCGGTGGTCTGACGCCCTGTCTGCATCTGGCGCCAAGCACAGTTGGGCTGGTGTTCGCTTTGGCAACCGGCTGGTCGACGAGCGGCACGTCAGTGTGGCCGCACGTCCGGCAGATGCATTTGTCCCCATCTCCCAGATAGGCGGCGACAATGGCTGGTACTTTGCCGACCGGCTCTGGCAGCTGCGGGGCTGGATAGATCTCCTGCTCGGGGGGGTAGGTATGCGCCGTGGTCGAAAGGATTCCAATCGGTTACACCCAGGGGACGCGCTCGACTGTTGGCGCGTCGAAGCCGTGACCCCGGACAAATTGCTGCGCCTGCACGCAGAGATGCGACTGCCAGGACGGGCCTGGCTGCAATGGGAAGTAGCGCCGGACGAACACAGGGGGGCGGTGATCCACCAAACCGCTATCTTTGATCCAGCTGGCTTTTCTGGATTGGCCTACTGGTATCTCTCCTATCCGTTCCATCAGGTCATCTTCAAGGGTATGCTGGACGCCATTGCCCGCCGAAGCCTCGTCGCCGCGAGTACCCCCGGGTCAAAACAGAAAATCGAAGGGGAGGTTGCATCGTGAGGGATTTTGTGCTGAATAGTATCGAGCGCAGTGCGCGCGTTGGGACTGCGAGGTGCTATCGACAAGGTTCAGCCGCATTATTGATGAAACAATCCTCGCAGTGCCCCCATGCCCGGGTCGCGAAGCCCTGGTCGAGCTGGTGCAACAGATGGCGGTTTGGCTGTGTCCGCCTGGATTGCGAGAAAGCGTGTTCGGGCTGTATCCGGTTTTAGACGAGACACACCTTGCCACAAGAAGCATTGCAGTGAACTGACACTGGAAAAAAGCCACCCGATTATAATCATGATACCTGCTAAAATATCATCAAAGACTCCTGACCCCCAATCTTTCGATGCGATAGTCATTGGCTCAGGCATAGGCGGCCTGACGGCGGCTGCCATTCTCAGCAAAATGAACAACATGAGCGTGCTGGTGCTCGAGCGTCACTACGAGATCGGCGGGCTCACCCATGTGTTTTCCAGAGGCAGTTACGAGTGGGAAGTGGGCGTGCACTATATCGGCGGCATGCAACCTCGCGAACTTCGACGCAAGATACTCGAGTACATTACAGATGGCGCTTTGACATTGCGCAAGATGCAAAGCCCGTTTGAGCGATTCATCTACCCCGGCATCGATTTTAGCGTTCCAGACGACCCCAAGGCATACCGCCAACAGTTGATCAATCGCTTCCCTGACCACGCACAAGAAATCAGGAGATACTTTAAAGATGTTCACGCTGTAAGGCAGTGGTTTGTGCGGGATTTTTTGGCGAGCTTTCTGCCCGGGTTCGTGAGCGCGCCCCTCCATGGCATCAACCATCTCACACGCAGAACCCAACAAATCGCCCTCTCGACCACCGCTGAGTACATGGCCCAGCATGTGACCAACCAGGCGCTATCTAGACTGCTCACCTCCCAGTGGGGCGATTATGGTGCCCCCCCTCAGCAAAGTTGCTTTGGCATTCATGCAGTGGTTGTATCTCACTACATAAATGGTGGATTTTTCCCTGACGGTGCATCGAATCGCATTGCATCGGCGATTGAACACGTGATTGAGGCCAATGGGGGCATGATTCTCGTTAACCGGGAAGTGACAGAAATACTGACAGAAAACAGCCGGGCCATTGGCGTCAAGGTCATGGACAAGCGGAATCTCAATCCAGTGGAGGTGGCGTACCGCGCTCCGATCATCATCTCGAATGCCGGTGCAGAAAATACCTATAGACATCTCCTTGGCATGAGCGATGACCATCCTATTCTGGCGAGGATTGACCAGTTGGGGCACGGCACCAGTGCAGTGGCCGTTTATCTCGGTCTGAAGGCATCACCGACAAAGCTGAATGTATCTGGTGAAAACTATTGGATTTGTAGTGAACTTGAGATCCCAAGCATTAAGCAGCAGACCGAGGCCTTGTTAGACGGGAGACCGAGGCGATGCTACCTGTCGTTTCCCTCCCTTCGCGGTGGCAAGGTAAGGTACCATACGGCCATTATTATCGCTTTGGCCGAGTACGATGCTTTTCAGCACTGGGCAGACAAATCTTGGCGCAAGAGAGACCGATCCTATCAAGCCCTTAAAGCAAAGATCATGGATGCGCTAATTGATTTGGCGGATCGACATGTGCCGGGCTTGCGCGACATGATAGATTATAAAGAATTGTCCACACCGCTTTCCATGGAACACTTCACCCGTCGCCCCAAGGGCATGATGTACGGCCACACACCTGGTAGCCAGATATTCGGGAAAGGGCGCATCAGCGCCAAAACCACTATCAAAGGTCTATTCCTCTCAGGAGCAGATGCTTGCACCATGGGGGTTACCGGCGCGATGATGGGAGGCGTGGCCGCGGCCAGCGCAGCCAATGGACCGCTTGGCCTCTTCAAAGTGGTCGCCTCTGCTCGCATGGCAGCACGTCGGCGCAAGAAGAAACCAAAACCATCGATGGCAATCCCCCCTCAAGATCTGGCAGTGAATGGCGACAAAGTGCGCGCGCGACTTACCGCAAAGGTACAGCTAACAGAGAGCATTATAGAGGCAAACTTTGAGATTGATCGTCCGGTCTCCTACCGTCCGGGTCAATATGCTCGGATTATGTATTCCGCTCAGGACTATGGTTCCTTCTCCATCGTGAGACTCGTCGACTGCAGCATACGCTTCATCATCGACACCAAGTTTGGCGGCGCCTATGCGGATTTTTTCAATCAGCTGCAACCAGGGGATGGCACTGTCCTGAGGTTGCCGTTGGGTGAGTTCACCCTTGCTCAATCGCGGCATCGCAAGGTGTTTATTTCTACGGGAACTGGCATCGCGCCCCAGTTATCCATGCTCTCCTACTTGGCTACCCATCATCCCCGCGAAACCGTCGACGTGTACTTTGGATGCAGATTCGTTAAAGACGACTTTGCCACACGTTACCTTGAAGCGCTCGGAACAGACCTGGATATTCAGCGCCATATTTGTCTGAGCCGTGAAACCGGTCAAGGCCTGATCCACGGCAGGGTGACCCATGCGATGACAACCCTTGGCGGCGATTTCGGTGATGTCGACTTCTACATCTCCGGTAATCCCAAGATGGTCCACGATGTCGAGGCGATCCTCATTACAAAGGGCGCTTCAAATATCTATGCCGAGCACTTCTGATAGAGGCTGCTTAGGACCGTCCCTACTTGCCCGCGTATTTTGATAGATAATCGACCACGCTTTCGGTCGTCGCTTTCATACCGGCGTCGCCTTTTTTCCAGTTCGCCGGGCACACCTCGCCGTGCGCATCGAAAAACCGGAGCGCATCGACCATGCGCAGGGCTTCGTCCACGCTCCGACCAAGGGGCTGATCGTTGATCACGGCGTGGCGCACAATACCCTGGCGATCGATTAAAAACAGTCCGCGGAGCGCGACTTCTTCTTCGTACAGCACCCCATAAGAACGGGCGATTTGACGAGACATGTCAGACACCAGTGGAAACCGGATTTCGCCAATACCACCGTCACTCACTGAGGTGCGGCGCCAAGCCCGGTGGGTGTGGGGTGAATCAACAGAAACGCCGACGATCCGGCATTCCCGATCTTCGAAAGCAGCGATGTGCTTATCGAACGACAGTATCTCAGTGGGGCAGACAAAGGTGAAGTCCATCGGGTAAAACAGAAGTATGACGTAGTTGCCGCGGAGTGACGACAACGCAAAATCGGTGTTGATGGAGCCGTCCGCCAGAACCGCGTTGGCTGTAAAATCTGGTGCTTCTTTAGCGACGATGAATGACATGTTTAACCTTTTTAGGGGCTAGTGGTTGTTGCGCTGCAAGGCGCGATGAGATCAACTAGTCATTTTGGGGATTCTGCGATTCATCGACGCAAATTGTCTTGAGCTGCTCCTCACTTGGATTGTCGAGGCGCTCATAAGAGGCTACCGGGCACAGGTAGCTGGTACCAGAATCGGCCTTGACCCATTTTACGCCAACTTCTTTTTTGAATTCGTTGAGGTCGTCAGTCATTGTTCTTCCTTTCTGTGGTTTTCTCAGTTTCCGATGATTCGATGTCTGCTCGAACCACCGCCATATCTAGCGATTCCGCCTGTCGAACTATTTCGCAGAGCGCGTCCTCGCTAAAGTTTCCAGGTTTTTTTAACAGTAGCAGACCATCCCTGTAGAGCATGAGGCTCGGCGTATGGTCAATCTCGAAAAATTCACCCAGCTTTTCCTCTGTTGCAACATTCATACGAGCAAAGGTATGCGATCGATACGTCTCAGCCACTTTGGCAAATATCGGATCCAAGGCCAAGCACGCGCCGCACCCAGGGGCCCAGCATTCAATAAGCACAATTGCATCCCTTTTCACGGTTTGCTTGAAATTGCTGCGGTCAAGCTCTAACACACGCACCTCGCAAGTATATCCCACTGACCCTAACCAGGGGTGAAAGCAGTAGTTAACCTATTCAACGGGCCTCTCTTCCTCTCACGATGGGGAGCCTACTACCATTATGCGCATTGTCAATCACGCGGCCAACGGTGGCCTTTTCAAAGGGCACGGGTAAATACCACGACGGAAGGTTGATCCGGACTGCCTGGGTTGCTCTTGAGTGCTTGGATCAGAGGGAGTGTTCTTGGCTTTTTGAAAATTCTATCTGAGACCGGCCAACGCTTTATTTGAATTTGACAGACCGTATCTCGAACGTGTTATGGAATATGGGATGGTGCGACTGGGCAGATCCCCAGTGAGTGGGTCCCAAAGGAGGGTTAGATGCAAAAAGCCGATCTTGACTGGAAAAATCTGACATTCGGGTTTCATAAGACCGATTGCAATATCCGCTATACCTGGAAGGATGGCGCTTGGTCCGGGGGTACGTTGTCCGAGGATCAGCACATACCGATCCATATTGGCGCCACCTCACTCCACTACGGGCAGACCTGTTTTGAAGGCCTTAAGGTGTTTGAGCAGAAAAACGGCGATGTGGTGGTCTTTCGCGTCGAGGAAAACGCAAAGCGCCTCATCCGTTCGTGTGAAAAGATATTCATGGCACCTGTTCCTGAGCAGTTGTTCATCGATGCGGTTTACAAAGTCGTAAACGCCAATTTGAAATTTGTTCCGCCCTATGGCACAGGCGCGAGCCTCTATGTCCGGCCCTTTGTCTTTGGCAGCGGTCCCCAAGTGGGCGTCAAACCGGCGGATGAATATACATTCATGATCTTTGTAACCCCAGTGGGCCCCTACTTTAGAACCGGGTTTAAGCCGGTCCATCTCATCGTGGAAGAGGAGTACGATCGGGCTGCGCCCAATGGTATTGGCGATGTAAAAGTCGGCGGGAATTATGCCGCAGGCCTGAGGGCCAGCTTCCGAGCAAAGGAACAGGGCTACACAGAGGTCCTCTACCTGGACGCAAAGGAAAAGCGATACATCGACGAATCTGGCCCTGCCAATTTCTTTGGCATTACCAAAGACAATCGATACATAACACCTCAAAGCGATTCCATACTGCCTTCTATCACCAACATGTCGCTGGTTTCCTTGGCAGAGGAGATGGGCCTCAATCCAGAACGACGCCCCATTGATGTGGAGGAAATCTTCTCATTGAAAGAGGCCGGGTGCTGCGGCACAGCTGCTGTGATCACGCCGGTGGGATCGATTACCTATGGGGAGAGAAAGGTGGTCTACTCAAAAGACGGTAATGCAGGGCCTATTGCAACGGCGCTTTACAACAAACTCACAGGAATCCAACTCGGGGATGAGCCTGACACCCGCGATTGGATCCGCGTCATCCAAGCTGGCAGCCCATGATAGTCGAATCATTGATGCAGGCCGGCAGTGCGTTTCTCGGTTCAACATATCCGATTATCTGCGGTGCAATGACCTGGGTGAGCGATGCCAAGTTGGTGGCAGCCATAGGGAATGCCGGTGGCTTTGGCCTGCTGGCCGGGGGCAATGCCGAGGTGGAGGCCCTGCGAGAAGAGATCCTCTTGACGCGACAGGGCACCCAACACCCGTTCGGCGTGAACCTGATTACCATCGCACCCAACTACCGCAAGCAGCTCGACATGGTGTGTGAAATGGGGTGCTCAAAGGTGGTTTTTGCCGGTTCGTTTCCACGCGCAGCAGAAATCGCCAAGGCCAAGGAAAGCGGTGCCCAGGTCATTTGCTTTGCCCCAACCCAGGTGGTCGCCCACAAACTGATCGACTGGGGCGCCGATGCCTTGATTCTAGAGGGGTCAGAGGCTGGCGGACACGTGGGCCCGGTGTCCCTATCCGTGCTCATCCAACAGCTGCTGTTTGAGATCGACACGGTACCGATCTTTGTTGCCGGTGGCATCGCCACAGGCCGCTGGATGGCCCACCTCCTATTGATGGGTGCGGCCGGGGTGCAGCTAGGCACGCGGTTTGTAATGTCAGAGGAGTGTTCAGCACACGAAAATTTTAAGCGCGCCTTTCGCCGGGCCAAAGCAAGGGATGCCATGGCCACCCCTCAATTCGACAGTCGGTTGCCGGTCATTCCGGTGCGCGCGCTTAAAAATACAGGCACGACCGCGTTTGGCAAGCTACAGGTTGAATTGATTAAAAAGCTAGAAGACCACACCATCGATCGGGAACACGCTCAATTTGAAGTCGAGCGGTTTTGGATGGGCGCCCTGCGACGTGCCGTGGTCGAAGGGGATGTGGAGACCGGGTCACTGATGGCCGGGCAATCCGTAGGATTGGTAAGTGAAATCAAACCCTTAGCAGCCATCATCGAAGAGCTTGTCGAGGAAGCCCGACAGACCATAGACATTATCCACAACCGATTTCACGACACCTAGCCCATTTCTGCCACTCATTGGGGCGGTATTTGCTTCTGTCCGGGGTTGGTCTTATCATCTGCGATAATAACAGGATGTAAACACGGGTCGATGATCAAATGAGTATCGTTCTTGTATCCATCATTCTCGTGGCAGCTATTATTCTGCTCGTCACTGAGAAACTGCCCTATGATCTTACGGCGTTTGCCATTATCGCCGCTTTAGTTGCTCTCGGCATCCTCTCTCCCAGGGAGGGGCTCAGCGGATTTGCCAACCCCGCCCCCCTTACCATTGCCTTTTTGTTCGTCATTAGCCAGGCACTCGTGCGCACCGGCGCCCTTGATTTTATCACCCAACAAATCATTCGCTACTCTGGCGGCAAGCCCGGACGGCTGCTCTTTATCCTCCTCTTCACGGTGGGTGGGTTCTCCTCGTTCTTAAACAACACGCCGGTTGTGGTGCTGTTCATCTCCATTGTAATGAGCATCTGCTGCGAGTATTCCCTGAGCCCGTCCAAATTTTTAATGCCCATCTCCTTTGTCTCCATCTTGGCCGGAACCAGCACCCTCATCGGCACATCGACCAACATCATCGTCAGCGACCTGGCGACCCAGCACGGGCTGGCCCCACTTGAAATGTTCGAGTTATCGCCCCTCGGCATCCCCACCGCCATGGCCGGTGCGGTATTTTTGTTTTTTTGGGGACCGCGCATCCTGCGCACGCATAAGGAGCCGATCTGCGAGTTAAAAGACGGCGGACGCAATCGATACTTGGCCGAGCTGCTGGTACCCGAAGACAGCCCATTGGTCGGCGCAGCCGCGAGGGATGTGTTCAAAAAGCGCTTTCCAGACATTGAAGTATTCGAGGTCATCCGCGGTGTCATGGTTTGCGATCCCCACCGGGATACTGTCTCGGTACTTCCGAACGATATTTTGCTAGTAAAAGCAACGGCCCAGCAACTGTCGGTCATCCTCGCTGACAAGAGCGCTCTTTCGCTACACCAAAAGGTGGCGCAAAACAGCGCATCGAAAAAAAAGCGCCCCATCACTGTAGAACTGCTCGTACAACCCAACTCAGACACCGTGGGGCAATCCCTTTCCGATATGCTCGCCGGATTGGACGCCCATATCCGGGTCCTCGGTGTCAAGCGACACTGGAAGCACTATCAGGCTGAGAAATTCCGCGATCTCACCCTTGCTGTAGGCGATCTCATTCTCGCCGAAGTACCGCCTGATCACCTGGATCAAATTCGCGCGACCGGCGACCTCATCGTTATCGAAGACGTCCATAAAACCATTGTCGATAAGAAAAAGGCGCCCCTGGCGCTCACTGTCTTTGCCCTGATGATCCTCTCCGCGGCCGTGGGCATTGCCAGCTTGCTTCAGGCCGCGATGATGGCCATGTTGATTCTGGTGCTCACCGGGTGCATCGGCCTTCGAGAGGCGTATCGCGCCATTGACATCCGCATTTTGGTGCTGATCGTCGGTACCCTGGCCCTTGGATTGGCCTTGACGAAATCCGGAGCTGCTGACCTCTACGCCCAAACCCTGCTGACCCCGCTTCAGGGAACCAGTCCGCGGCTTGTGCTCAGCGGCTTTATCTTGCTGACCAGCTTGCTGAGTTTGTTCATTAGCAACAACGCAACAGCCGCCCTGCTTCTGCCAATCGCCATATCCACAGCAGGTGCGCTTGGGGTTGACCCGAGACCGTTCGTCATTGGTATCTGTTTTGGCGCCTCGGCCTGCTATGCCACGCCCATTGGATACCAGACCAACCTGCTCGTCTATGGTCCTGGTGGATACAAATTCACCGACTATCTCAAGCTCGGTATTCCCTTAAATATCGGCGTGTGGCTGGTTGCATCAATCTTTATCCCCCTCATCTGGCGGTTTTAGCAATAAGGTCTATTGCTGAGAATCCGGAGGTTCCTGAGCCGGGGGTTGGGGCCCAGGTGGGGGCGAAGTGGGCGGCGGCGTTGGCTGTGGGGGTGCTTGGGGTTGTTCTGGCACGGGTTGCATGGGTTGGGGCTTTACAGGCTCAGGGGCTTGTAAGTCCTGGGCGCGTTGCAGCTGCTGTTGAATTTGCTGCTGTAGGGCAGGATCATCGAGCATCTGCTGCATTTGTTGCATTTGCTGTTGAAATTGAACCGGGTCGTCCACATCTCCCAGCATTGACTGTCCCAAACTCGCCGTTGCTTGAAAGAAAAGAATCCATCCAATTGCGGCAATTGCCCCAATCGCGCCTGTGACCACGCCGCCAAGGGCCACGCCCTTGGATGGGGTCTTTTTCATGGCAACCCCACCTAAAATAATCGCGGCCAGGGGAATCCCCACCCCGAACAACAGGCCCATCAGCCACAGGGGCCAGGTAACGATTTCAGGTGCGCCACTTGTTTGACCTGTCAGGCCAAAGGTCTGAGCTGTCTCACTAGTAGCCCATACAACGCCCAGTAAGGGGCCGAGCCAAGAAAAAATAACCACGCCCAGGATGCCCAATACCAATGCTGCAACTGCCATGTACGCCCTCCTGATTTTTTTAAGGTACCACGAGCCCGAACCCCACACAATCCGCGATCAGACTTCAGGGTCTAGCCTTAAACCGACGCGTAGGCGGACCTGTCAAAACTAGACCCATCTGTTGAGAAGTGTGGCTTTTATAAATGTCTAGTATAGTATCATTATTTATGCACCCTAAAGCGACATCTGGTAGCGTGGAGCCGCATATTCGCGGGGCTTTTAAAAAGGCGGATTTTGATACAGCCGCGACCCTGTTTATGCAGCATTTTGGCAGCGAGATCGTCTCGTTTCTCGCCGGTCGATTGAAAGGCGAAGCAGCAGACGTATCTGAGGTGTTTTCCCAGTTTGCTGAGGATTTCTGGCGCGGGTTACCGAATTTCCGATGGCGCACCACCATCAGAGGCTGGGCCTATGCCCTGGCGCGAAATGCAGCGTACCGCTATATCCAACAGGTGGACAGGCAGCGCGAGCGCGAGATAACGTACAATTCCAAATCAGCAAACTTTGCGCGCCTTGTAAGCGAAATACGGGCTGAGACCAAAAGACATCTGCGCACAGAAGTAAAGGACCAACTGCGTGCGCTTCGCGAGCAGCTTGATATGGACGATCAAACCCTGTTGGTATTGAGGGTCGACAGGCAACTGTCCTGGAAAGAGCTCGCCGTTGTGCTGTCAGATATGGGTGAGCAGATGGAAAGATCAGACATTATCCAGTGGTCTGCGCGGCTTCGCCAGCGGTTTCAAACGATAAAAAAACGCCTCAAGGAGCTGGCCATTGCCGAGGGGTTGCTCGATGTAAAGTAATCCCATCCCAAGCGGCGGACCAGGGTAGCTATGACAGCTTATTGAATCCAGGAGCAGCGTAGTCGTTCCACCGGGATGGGTTGTTGACGCCCATATTGCGCAGCGCCGCAATGGATATTGCCTGCTGCTCCTCGCCTTCTCTACCCCCCATGAGCTGGGCCTGGCGATAGCGGGCACTGGCCTCGAACAACCGGTTCTTGTTCTTGTCGCGTGCCATGATATCGAGGGAGGCATCGATAAGCCGGCGCGATAATGGGGTATCCCCTTTGGCTGCAGCAATACCGGCGCGCAATAGCATTCCCAGTGACTGCCAGTAATCGATATCCAAGGGGCTCCCGTCAACTGCAATGGGGGTCTCAACGATGTGTGCATCCTGCTCTGCACAGTGGAGCAGCGCCTCAGGCTGGGGGTGCTTGCTCGCCAAGGCGATGGCCGCGTGGCCCCTGTGCCAATGATAGGTACACGTAAGCATGGGCGAAGCCCTGTACACGGTGCTATCGAATGCTGTCACTGTTGCATTGAGTCTGTCCCACGCGGCCACATCCCCCATATAGGACTTGCTCAACGCAAGGAACATCTCTCCGTTGAGCCGCGTGATGATATTGGCTTCCTTAGACAAGCGGGAAAGGAGCGCTTCCAGCTCGCGCACTGCGTTGTCCGGCTTATCTGCAACGATCCATCGAGGCGTCAGCATAGCAGTAAAGCTGGCGCTCAGATGAATGTTCTCGTTTTCCTGGGCCTCACCCAGCCATCGGGTGCACGTTGACCAGATAGCATCCATTTCGTACAGATAGGAGTAAGCAAGTGCCGCGATAACACGAGCAGCGCTGAGCTCGCGGGCAATACCCGAGCACTCCTGCAATAGGAAGGCCTCTGCCCTCTTGAAGATCTCGATGGATTCTTTAAATCGGCAAAACCAAAATGCCTGATTTGCCGCGGCCATGTCCAGCCATGCGGCAATAATGGGATTGGGTATCTCAGCGCTCAGTTTCTTAAGCTGGGTAAACGAAGGGGGGGCTTCCATGCCAAAGCAGAAATTGTACTTGCTCATCATGGCCAGCGCTCGAGCCAGATGAAGGGGCTCGCCTACCTCAAGTGCCTTTTGGGCATGAGCAGTCAAAAAGACCATCGACGCATCGTCTTTCAACTGATAGGTCCCGAGGCCAGCGGCCCACATGATATCCAAGCGCCGCAGCTCAGCCGGATCAATCTCGGAGCGGAGGGTGTATTGATATCCCATTGCATCGAGCGCCATCAGGGATGCAAATGGGTTTTTTTGCTGCAATGCCTGGAAGTCGAGCCCGTTTTCTTCAAACGCCTCCTTCAGTACTGCCAGCCCTTCGAGGGTTCGACCACTGAACAGCAGCTGCTCAGCTCCCTTTTGTCGTAGCGCTCCGCGCTCCAACTGGCCGGCTACTTGCGAGATCTGTAGATACTCCCGCCCTGCCTCTGCATTGCGCATGCTGTTGGCCAAGGATTGAGCCAACTTGATGCGAAGCTCGATGCGCCCTTTTTCGTCCACGTTCGCATGGTCAACGGCGATCCTATACAGTTCAGCAGCCTTTCCAAAGGCAAGGGTCTCCTCTGCTTGGGCGCCAGCATCAACCGCACAAGCGCCGGCTTTTGAATACGCCTTTGCTGCGAGATAGTGTTCGATGAGTGCAGTGAGGTCCGGTGCCGCTTGTTGCTCCATGGCCTCAAAAAAGCGCGTGTGCCACAGCTGGGATCGGGATTCGTGGAGAGCGGCAATCACCACCACCCTAATTTGATCGTGATAGCAGGTCAATTTAGACGACGAGTCGCTCTTGTATCGAATCAGATTTTGGGTCAGGAGTTCGCGTATACACCTTGCAGTGTCTTGCTTGGGAAGCAGGGAATTGAGGAGGTCTTGGTCAATCGGTCTGGCTGAAATACAAACTGCCTCGAGCAAATCGCGCTGAGCATCTGGCAGGGATGATACCCGGTGGGTAATCAAATCATCCAATTTGGTTCCCCACACCTGTGCGGCTGCTGCATGGCGAGACATCTCAACGAGAAAAAAGGGATTTCCTCTCGATTCTCGTGCAATGGCGTCGATCTGGTTAAAGAAGCCGCGCGACAGCAGGTTGTGTGTCAAGGTGTGGCATTCATCGGCATTTAGCGGTCCGAGATGAATCACAGTGAGATCTAACTCCCTTTGGCCGCCAAGATGATTGTGCAGGGAGGACAACCCGGGATTGTTCGATATCTCGTCGTTGCGATAGGCGCCGATCAGCAGCAAGGGGGGTGGATCAGGGAATGAAACGATTGCAGACAAGAGCTCGGCGCTGTCTTTGTCAATCCAATGGAGATCGTCCACAAACAGGACCAGTGGTTCCTGTTCGGCTATCCTGAGCAGCAACTCTTTGAGCGCGCTGAAGCCCAAGCGGCGCAGTTCAACTGGATCCGCAGGCAATGGCCGTCTGAGCTTGATTTCCCGAACGACCTTAAGGCGTCTAAACACCGGAAAGATTCGGGCCAGCGCATGGATGTGCCGCGGCATCAGGGATGCTGCTCTAGAGGGGCTTATCTTGTGCAAAAAGTGGCTCAGTGCATCGATAATGCTATCACATGCCTTGTACGGCACTGATTCTCGCTCAAAGCAGCGACCAGTCAAAATGACGGCTTTGCTTTGACTCTGGAGGGTAGATAAGAACCGCTCCACAAATGCGGTCTTTCCAATGCCAGAGGTGCCTTCGACCAAGACAATGGCCGGATATCCTGCATCGGTGCCCTCAAATGCCGCCTTAACTGTCGCGAGTTCATGCTCTCTGCCGATGAACACGCCCTGACCAAAATTTCCCCATCGTTCAGAAGTGCGTCGTTGGGTGTCTAAGACGACGATGATCTCCTCGAATCCAGGTCGCTTCTCAGGATCTCGACTGAGCAGCCGCCACGTTAATGACGCCAAGTCCTCGGCAATATCCTTTCTCGGATCAACAGATCTCAGATCACCAGGCTGGGGCGGGTCCTCCATCTGCTTTTGCATCGTGATTTTGCAATCCGGGCCAGCAAAAGGAGCCATACCAGTGAGCGCTTCAAAGAGCATGGTCCCGAACGCATACCAATCGCTCGCGATCGAGGCTGGCTCACCGCCGCACTGCTCTGGCGACATATAAAGAGGTGTTCCAGAGCTGCTATCGCCTAACACTGTTTGGCCGACCCCGCCTTCCTGCTGATCGCTGACCAGTCCAAAATCGAGGATCACCACGCGCCCGTCAGGTGTAACGATGGCATTGGACGGTTTGAGATCCCGATGGAGCTTGCCCTTGTCGTGGATGGCCTGGATGCCGCGTGCCAGTTGGCAAAACAGGCTCCGTACAAGACTTTCCTCAGGACTAGCGCCAAGGCGCTCGAACAGGGTATCTCCGGGCACCAGGTCCATTGTGAAAAACCACTGGTTCAGGTCCTCATCGAAAAATAGCTCATGCAACCCTACTAAATTGGGATGTGTTAGATCGGCCAGGGCTCTAAATTCCTGTTTAAGTCGATAGATGGCTGAAGAATTAACAGCGAGGAGGGTTTTTAGGGCAACAGTTGTATTATGTTTGGTATCTAGGGCTTCGTACAGCACGCCCATGCCACCGCTGCCGAGCAATGCTTTTATAATAAAGCGTTGTTTGTACAGTGTTGTATTGGGAGCCAGCCATCTCGGCTCATCTGCAGCTGCGATTAAGAGTTGATTAAGCTTACTGTCTTCAGTTTCTTTAATAACCATTATTTTCTTAACACTGCTATGTTGCTGATTTTCGTAAGGCAATATATCTTTAGACTAATATGTTTGTCAAACAGTATTGTTCAGCATTGCGTTTTATTTAACCCAAATACATAATGTGTACATAGTGTTATTAGTATTAACATGTAATATATTAGAATTTTACAATGACCATTGTATTTAGCAGTATTATTGCATCGAATAATATTCTATCGGACAGCGTTGTATATAAATTATTTCATTGTATTATAGTTACATCATTCGCAGCGCACACGCCACATCTATATCTGCGCCTTCGAGCCTTATTGGGCAATCCCCTCCATCGTATCCGGTTTGTAACACCAAAACGGTCGGTCTTGGGGATACTTTAAAGCATCCCTTGATATGCTCTGAAGTATTCTCGGGATAGGTGGCGTCGCCGAAAAGAAAGTCACAGCACGGGAAGCTCAAATAGGGCAGCCCACTTACCCGGGATAATGGGTCCCGGAAAGAAAAAAGGAGGACACAATGTCCGAGTACAAACAAGGCACCGTTTCCGTAACCCTTGGCGATGATTTTGCCCTGCCCAAGGCAGCCGGCCACCTGTCTAAAACCGAGGCGCCTTCAGCTGAAGTACCTGCCAATTGAAGTCAAATTTGCCCATTCGATTCCCACAATACCACCCGACGACGTCAAAATAACAGCAGGTTATATTTGTTAAAAAATCATTCCCTGAATCCACCGTTTTTATCATTTATTGCACTGCTAGGGTAAACAATCGTTGCCAAAATGAAAACAAATTGATAACGTACACCTCCAAAATAAATTGCGTTTGGGTACTGAATTTGTTGTCTGCCTCACCTGGGCAGGAATTCAAATCGAGTTTGATCTGGATCCTTACGTTTGCTGAGATAACAGGAGCTTGTAGGTAACCTTCGGTGGCTTCATTGAAATATATTTTCGACATGACCCCTTGTCTTTAATACCGCTGAACTGATAGGCGAAATGACTCGCATAGACCAATTAGACGATTTGCAGCTCGCACAGATGGCTCGAACAGAACCAGCGACAGCTATACGGATCCTCAATCGTCTCTACAAGCGGGTCTATCGCGTCGTTTACATGATTGTCGGCAAAAATAGCGATGTCGATGAGTTTGTGCAGATGTGTCTGATGGAAATTCTCGAGCATCTTCATAAATTTCGCGGTGATGGGACCTTGGAATCTTGGGCCGGACAGGTTGCTTACCGCGTGACGATGCGCGAATTAAAAAAAAGACAGCGAGTACAGCAAAAACAGGAGGCCATGGTCTTAGAAGATATCCCGAACCTAAACACGCCTGAGCGAATGATGCGTCGGCAGGAACTTTGGGAACAGCTAAACGAAGCACTACAAAAAATACCACTCAAACGAAGAACAGCGCTGTTAATGCACATCGTTTACGATTACACAGTACCTGAGGTGGCAGAAATCACTGGTGTCTCGGTCAATACGGTCAAAGATCATCTCAAGATAGCGTATCGGGAATTGAGAACAGTCTTTGCCCAAAATACCTCCATTCGAGAGATGATGTTGGAGGAAATCAATGACTGATCGACGCAAAGGGATTTTTATGCACCCCGAATGCAAAGAAATACAGGCGCTACTTGAAAAGAAACTGATCGCCGAACCGATGAGCAGCAGCGAAGAGCATCGGTTAGGTCAGCACCTGGAAGACTGTACTGAATGCAGTTCATATTTGACATTCATCCAGAGGCTAAAGCGGTTCGAACCTCATATTTCTCATGAGGTGCAGCGAAACCTAGTTCACCGATCTGTGAAACTTTTTCAACAGCAACAACAAGCTAAAAGAAGTCGACCGTTCGTTTGGATATTGGCTGCCTCCGCTGCTGCAGTGATTCTATTCGCTATCGCGTCGATGATATGGCTGCCGCATTTCTCTACTGAAAAAAATGATATTGGGATAACGACTACCCGTTCAGATTGTCGAACACAACCTCCTGTCCAATTACTCAACGGAGCAGCTGATGTTTCCCTTTGTAAGCAGTCCAGCGCCGAAATTCTGACGCTATCCGATGCAGCAGTAGAGATTAGGCTTGCTTCAGGTATTATCGCCACTCGTATCGATCACCAACAATTTCAAAAGAAAAGCCTCTCCATCAGGACCAACCTCGGTCGCATAGTCGTCAAGGGTACTGTTTTTGCCGTCGAAAGCTGTAATAAGAATGTATGGGTGCACGTAGCAAAAGGCCTGGTTGAGGTTATTCCCTCATCCAAAGCCAATGGGCAAGCTATCTTCGTTGCCGGTGGTAACAGCTATTGTCTGACAAGTGGCGAACAGTACCCGATTGATTCGGCCATGTCAGCGTTAATCAGTAAAATGTTGAACTCAAAACCATTGGGTCAAAAACAGAAAACAGATCACGAGGAGGTCCGCCCTCTTACGCCGACCATAAATCATAAATCAATCAAAAATGATAATTCGGCTCGCGCGAAATCAAATCCGACAAAGGAAAATCAGTCATCCGCAGCAGGCTATTGGACGTTCTGGGTCAGCAGGGATACCCCCAACGGTAAGGGAGAGGCGGAAAACTTTCTACCTATATTGAATGCTGGATTTCCCGTCTGCCAAAAGCCGACCCGCATCGAGTGTCGAACAAGAGCATCTCGTGTAGACTGGCTAATGACAGGTGATCGTCTAATATGCGAACTGCCAACGGGTTTATTTTGCGTTAACGCTGAACAACCAGATGGCCAATGCGAGGATTATGAGGTGCGCTTCTTTTGCCCCAAAGGACAAGATTGAATGAAACCAAGATTAAGACTCCTATTAATAATATTCACCATGATCATCTCCCCACCTACCCCGGCCCAAAATACGGGGGAGCTCATTGCCCATTGGCGTTTTGACAATTGCGATGCAACTGATAATAGCGGTAATGGTCATCACGGCGTCATTCACGGATCCCCTAGATGTATCGACGGTATATTAGGCCGAGCCCTAGAATTTAAGACCGGCCAATATATCGAAATACCAACTCATAAATTTCTTGATGGAAAATGCAATTTGACTATTTCTACATGGATTAACAACCGAGCCAGCGATAGCCAGTGGCATCAAGTCTTTGCCATTGGTGATGAGCGGCCGGAAAATGATCCGATCAGTATGCAGTTTACTGCAGGCCTATTCAACTCAGAAATATTAGAGAAAACATCACTTAATCATGTTGGTTTCGGTGATACAATCGCTGATGAAGCGATCACTATTCATCCTTTATATTTTGACTTTTTCTTCAACACGAATGAATGGTATTTATTGTCCGTCGTTTTGAAAACGTCCTTTGAATCGGCCACAATGTCAATTTACGTTAACGATCAACGAGTCTACACCGTTGCAAAAGAGAAGACTATCTGTATCAGGTACGACAAACCAATGCAAGCCAACATCAGTGCTATTGACAATGGTAAACAGGGATGGATGGGATACATCGACGATTTTCGGATTTATAACCGCGCACTTTCCAACAGCGATATTGCTCAATTATACAATGCGAACGCCTATTCCAATAAGAAGATAGCAAGGTCAAACGAGTCACCAAATACATCGAATCGGCCGCGCAGTGAGAAGTCCACTGATTTCACATTAATCATTAACGACTTGGACGACGACAGTGATCTCGATTTGTTTATCATCACCCATTTCGATTACGCGGATCTAACAGAGACGGTTTGGCTCAATGACGGCAGTGGTGTTTTTCTTCTTGAAATGCCAGCTAAGAAGGTAGATATTTTTGACCACATTGTGGATCACACATTTCGTTATGAAATCCGATCGGCTGATTTGTTGAAACACGATGGCTGTCTCGATGCATTTGTTCTTCATCCAATTGATAGCAGAGATCAATGGACTGATGACGGTTATAGTTCCTTTACAGCTAGTGGCAACGCCCGCACCCTTTGTTTGAGATGGCCCGAACAGGTCGTCAAGGCTTGTTATCAACGTGCAGATCCGTTTATCCTGCAACGTGTCCTGAGTGAAGTTACGTGGTCTCATCTATAAGAAGCGCTTCAGCATGGCCTTGCAATACCGATCTACTTTCGTTGTAGGTACGACTCAATCCGCTACAGCCGTCTGATAGACCAACCTGACAGTGGTGATATTGCCTTTAATCGGCACCACTGCCGCGCCACCCTCGACAGTCAATGCTTTAATGTCCCGCTCTAAGGCATCGCATAAAAAGGCCTTCTGGATCACGCCTTGACAGCACGAGAGTGTCACCACAGTTCCCTGAGGTGCATAGCTGCTTATTCTCGCGATCATACCCTCTCCCCGATGGGCTTGTTTATATGCGGTTATTAATACCTGTGGATGGCTCGAGGTCAGTTTGGACTTGGCTATAGCGTCCAGGTCCTTCTCAAGGGGATGGGCCCAGGTGCGGTGCAGGGCGGTCTCAGCTACCTCAGGCAATGCATTGTCCCTAAAGTCCCCCCTTTTGGTGAACCATATCGCGTATGTGAACGATGTGGCCTCATCTGTGGTGCCACTGGCTGGGTGGGATGCTACTGGAAGAATTTTGTAAGCCATCTCCCTGGGCGCGTTGCGCAGGGCCACCCATTCCAATGTCCCCCCCTTTAAGGACGCAGTGGCTGGCCCGCCGAGGAACGCGGCCAGTCCACCTCGGTCAGAACTATCTCGAAAATGTACAAACGTGCGCGCCGGCCAAAACGTGGGATCGTACAGCTTCTGTGTCGGCCTTATCACAATCCCACCTGGTACGTCCATGGTCAGCTCATCGCCTTTGAACTGCGTCGGAAAGCAGCAGGTTATGGTGGTCTTTCGCTTGGCCATGCCTTGGATCCGCATTCTGATGATCGGTGAATCTCCCCTGAACCAGAGCACCCGTGTTACTTCTTTTCCAAGTAGCTTTGCACAGACCTCCGCCACGAGCACGCCGTCCTGTTCGTGAACTTCGATTGCCGCACGAGACGCACTGGTTCGCGCCTTTTCCCGAAAATGACCCCCCACGTACTCGTGCCCCATGCGCCACAATCCACCTGACTCCCGATACGCCACCAGATCGTTTCCAGGTCCGGTGAGTAGGTTGATGCCATCATCCCGCCTTGAGAAACTGACCATGCAACCGCCCACCTCCTCAGAAAAGATCGCAGTGTAAAACCGATTGCTCACAGTTAGCCGGCCGTCTTGGAAATGCCATTCAGGCAGAACCGCTGGCTTTGGACCCTCGGTGTCGGCCACATGTGCCCCAATTTTTCCAAGGGCATTGTCCGAAAGGGATTCCGCTTCTTTAAGCCATGGGAGCTGCTCTTTTCTCCAAACCCGGTCCGGGGATGTGCCAGTGATAAAGTCGTGGTGGTTACTGAGAACCAGGAGATCCCAGGACTTCGCAATGTCCTCGGCTACATCGCGTTCCCATTTAAACGCACCTGATGATTCTGGCCGGTTCGGGCAGGCCACGCAAGTGTTGAGCCGCTCAGCCAAAACGAGCTTTCTCGCAACCCGCTTGCATATCCGCTTTGCCTGGGGACGGCTGGCATAGAATCCCATCCAATATGGGTTTGGATCGAACGCCAGCGTGGGCAGTCGATGGCGATGCTGATCCACAAGCCGCAAGTAGTCGTCCATGCCGGCGTTGATCGCAAAGATGCCGGTACTGGGGTAGCGCTCCTGGTTGTATCGGTCGAGTAACCCGACCAAACCGGCAATCGGCGCGTTAAAGTCACACCCAATGGGGCAGAACATGTACGGTGTTGGCGACTGGGGGGCGAGCTGACGGACAAACCCTTCGATTCTCCTGGCCACGTGCCGTTTGGTCCTCCAGGGTAGGCCAAACACAATGCCCATCCACCTGATGATACCCACGTGGGCCAGGAGGTCTCCTTGGAAATAGGTAAAGGCATTCCAGTGGCACAGCACCTCGGCCCCGTCAGGTCCGCGCCAGACAAAGTCCTGGGTCTTGTGTTCGCGAAGCAAGGTCTCGGCACTACTGCCGGGCAATGGATAGGATCTTTTGGATCGAAGGTCAGTGCCGACAAAGTACATGCCGTCAATGCGGGTGATGCCGGCCATGCCGATGCCCAATGCGCACAACATCGAGGGCAGCGCAGGGGAATAGCCAAAATCGTCCGGGAGGTAAGACAAATCCGGCTCAACCGTAATCCCCCTCGCCCTGAGCCATTCCTGGCCCAAGAGGTAGTCCCGCAGTATGGCTTCAGTGTCGGGAAGGGTTACATCTGGTGTGGTGATGCCAGATCCGGTGAGCCGCAATCGACCCGCGTTAATAAGCGCCACAAGGGCGTCCCGTTGCTCTGGCCGCCGCTCCCAATACTGCTGGAGAAAGAAAAGACTCTCAATCGAAAAGACCCGCCTCGGCTCCTCTTGCAGGCAAGCAATGGCCTTGTCCAAGATGTGCCGGATGCGCCACTGATAGTATTGCTCAGTGGTAAACAGCCAATTGGGATCCCAGTGGCTGCTCTCTCCAAATACCATTACTCGCACTGCATCGAGCGGGATGCCGAGCTGGGTTCTGATTTCTTTTTCTCGGGTCGTCAGGGGTTTGATTCTTGGTTCGGAAGGCGCTGAGCGAGCTTGCTCCATTAGGCAACCCTGCTGCTTTCGTGCCCCTTTGCTCGGTCAAGGGTCTCGGCTACAGGGGGAGGTGTATTGTTATCGGGTTCTGCGGCTAACCGGGATGCCCGGTTCAATTGGTAGCTGCGTCCACGCCACGTGATCTCCCGCTTGGAGAAGATGCGAAGCAACACAGCTGGTGCGAGCGACAAGAGGCCAAATGAGATCCATCTGTGGCGCAGGGATAGCCGTGCCCCACCTATCTTTCTGTGCAGGCGGTTGTTGCTCATGTTCACACCGATGGGTGCAAGGGCGCTGAGACCGGCTGCAAGCCACAGGCCTTGTGACACCGCAACTATTGCTTCCACCAAACCCAGCCAGAACACGAGCCCTCTAATATAGGGTCTCAGTTTGAACGACGTACCTGGTAACCCACTGCGGGAAAAGGTGAGCCACCGGACATAGGTGCCCCAGAATTCGCCGAGTGAAATGCCGTACTGGACGATGGGTACTGGGTGGGGCGATACCATGTTCCTGAACCCAGCCTCCTTTACCTTTGCCCCCAAGTACATGTCGTCCACGAGCTGGCCTGCTGCACATTCCAACCCACCAATGGCCGATATGGCCTCACGGGTAAGCACCATGAATTGCCCCATGATGAACGGCAGCTCACCCCTGTTTGCATTGGATTCAGTGGCTGCTTCTGGGCCGTACAGGGCATTTAGCAGCAGGGCGTAACCAGCATCCCCAGTGGTCCTGGGTTTTTCTTCAACAACGACGGGGGCAAATGCAGAACCTGCACCTGGGCTGGAGAGCAGGGTTTCAACCAGCCTCGTCAGTGCTTTTGTATCTGGCCGAATGTCTGAGTCGGCAAAGACGATGAGCTCGCCTTTGGCGTGGCGCATGCCCGCTATCATGGCGTTGAGCTTTCCAGTACGCCCCTCAGGTGGCTGGCCAGAAAAAATCACCCTGAAATTGTCCGCACTGGATTGGCGCTTGAGGGTGTCGATTGCCTGTTCAACCAGTGGAAGCGCAGGCTCTGACCGGTTGTCAAAGACAAAAATGGTTTCGTTCTCTCCGGGATAGCCGTTATGTAGTGCTGCGTGAATGTTATCCTCTGCCCCGGCGTCCAGCCCTTTGATCGGCCGGATGACCGAGATCGAAGGGTAGTGGTCGGGCTTACTCGGCAGTGCTTTCCGGGTCAGGGACCTGCCAAGGCGAAGGTGTAGATATAAGAGCGTCAGGAGCAACCCAGACGCAACCGCAATTAGCATGCTTTCGATAGACATGGCCCACCTGCCCTCCTGTAGTTAAACAGCAATTTTCGGATGTTAGCGTAGAGCTCGGGAAGTTCGTTTCCAGCCCCAGCGCGCGCTAACCATTTAGGAAGCAACCCGCCCAGGTCTATCTTTGTCTGGAAACGCGCCAGGGTTTTTTTGCCCCCGGCAATGGGTTTGAGCTGCCAGCTCCCCTGGTGCAGCAATACCCGAACAATCCCCCTGCGTTTGCCAGGACCCGTGCGGGCCGTGCGAAAGCTGACCCACTTGTTTTTGCTGGATTTGTCCCAGGTCACGTGCAGTGTGTAGTCCCGGTCGCTGATGATCGGCAGATTGAGGTGTTGATAAACAAAGAGCGACCTCGACCCCCGCTTGAGAATCCGGCTCTCTGAAACCCTCTTTACAACCCCCACTTGCCCTTCGTAGTCCAGGACGGCTCTTAACACTTGCTCTGGTGGGTGATTAAATCTGCCCTCTGCGGCGACTCGGATGACCTCGGCGCTGGGGTCCTTGTATACCTTCACGCCAAAATCTTCGTCTATTAGCTCGAATCCTTGGCTTTCCAGACTTTTCTCAAACGGGGTAAGCTCCCTTGCCGATGCATCGACACCCGTAAATACAAGCATCGAGACCAAAATCCAAACCGCCGATCGCATGGTATGCACCTCCGAGGAGCCCAAATACGCAGAATGAAGTCTGCATAGGATATGCCAGTGGGCTTATCCTGAATTTTATTTCCACATTAAACGATTGCGGTACAATTTTAATGGGTCAGTGTCTCGAATGAGGGGTAAAATGAGACATCTGTGAGACAGTTGGTCATATCGTGGCGTTGAGGCGTTTTTACCGGGTTACTCTTAACGTGCCAGATATTCAGGGTGTCTTTAGCTGGGGTGTGTGTGTTAGTGTGGTCCAGACGCCATGTTGATCGAACGAGATTTAGAACGTATCAGCAGCTGCCAGACAGCTTCACCAGCGCCTATCGCGCTGATCTACCATTCCGCTGCAGATGCCTCTCCTTTTGGCGACGCCCTGCTGCAAACCGCCCGCCAGGTAGCAGCAGCGGCCGGGGATCGGATCTCTCTTTCAACTGATGACACACCTGGTCCCTTGGGAAGCCTGTGTTTGACCATTTCTTTGAACCACGGCGGCAACATTCACTACATGGCCATGCCAGATGGGATGGAGGCGCCGCCGTTTGTCGAGGTCTTGCTCGATGCATCGGCTGACCTGTCCCAAGGGGATCGTCCGTGGGTTGAGGCAGCGCAGGGTCTTGCAGATCCAGCTGAGCTAATCGTCTTTGTCGCTCCGGCTTGCCCCCATTGTCCCATGGCGGTCCGGTCTGCCCTTGGTCTAGCGATGGCGAATGCGCATATCTCGATAATCATCGTCGATGCACAGCATTTTTCAACACTGGCTACTGAGTTCCAGGCCAAGTCCGTACCAATGACCGTTCTCGATCGCGGACTCTCGTGGACTGGGGTGGTGAGCGAATCTGATATCATTGCGAAAATAGCGTCCCGCAGCAGCGCGACATTTGACACAACCCTGTTTCGCTCCCTCGTCGAGACGGGTCGATTCGAGGCCGCCGCCGACATGCTACAGGCCGAGAACGGCAATGCCCTCTACCTGGACAGGTGGCTGAACAGCACAACGTCCTCGCGCATTGGCCTGATGATGCTGGCCGAGACCGCGCTCAATCGAGATCCAGCTGTGCTCAATAGCATTGTCTCGGAGATTGCCTCAGCAACAGAGTCAGAAGATGCGGCACTTCGGGGTGATACCGCAGACCTACTCGGCCAAATCGGGCACCCCGCTGCGATTCCTGCCCTTAAAGCACTCCTCAATGATACCAATCCAGACGTGGTTGAGATCGCTACCGAAGCGCTCAGCGCCCTTTGCTAGTACTTAGTGAGTACCCGTTCCCGGTTTGACCTTCCAATTTCCCATGCCCCGTGGCACCATCTGTTGGTTGTGGTGATGGTTCGACCTTTATGGGTAAGCAAACGGCTGTATGTCGCGCTGAGAAGTGCGGTGACTGCATTCGCGCTGGTGTTTATCATGCCGGGTTGCCTAGTCGACAAGCTTGGCGGCGCCTTTGAGCACGAGCCCGACGAGTTGAGGGAGGGGCTGAGCCCCGATGCCAAGGCGCTGATCGCGCGCGCTTCTGAGGAGGTCGATCCAAAGCGGCGCTTTGATTACCACACCCACATCATTGGATCAGGGGATAGTGGCAGCGGGTGCTATATCAACCAGCACATGCTCACCTGGGCTCATCCGTATGCGCGCTTCAGGTTTCTGGTGTATGCCAGCGCGTCGGGCGTCAAGAACTTGGAAAAAGGCCTGGACCGCCAGTACATGGACAGGCTGGTACGGTTGGTGCGAAACATCGACGGCCACGGCAGGCACCTGGTGCTGGGCCTGGACCAGTACCACACCCGCGACGGTCGACCTGATCCGAATCGGACCGAGTACTACGTGCCCAACCCATACGCGGCAGAGATCGCCCAGCGGCATCCGGATCTGTTTCTATCGGCTGTATCGATTCATCCCTACAGATCCGATGCATTGGAGGCGTTGACCAAATGGGCAAAAAAGGGCGCTCGCGTGGTCAAGTGGATACCAAATGCCATGGGTATCGATCCATCGGACAAGAGGTGCGGGCATTTTTACGACATCATGAGACAGCATCAGATGATCCTCTTGACCCACACAGGTGATGAAAAGGCGATCGAAGCCGAGGGGGATCAGAAATACGGCAGCCCCTTACTGCTCCGCAAGGCACTCGACAAAGGAGTCAAGGTGATCATGGCCCATGCGGCCAGCCTGGGAGAGAATGCGGATCTGGACAGCCCCCAGGGGGAACCAGTGCACAATTTCAATCTGTTCATGCGGCTGATGGACGACAAGCGCTACGAAGGTTTGCTCTTTGCAGACATCTCAGCCACCCTCCAGTACAACCGGGTGGATCGGGTGCTCGAAACACTGCTAAAAAGAGCAGACCTGCACCACCGCCTGGTCAACGGCAGCGACTATCCCCTGCCTGCGGTGAACGTGCTGATACGCCTTGGGAAGTTAGAAAAGGTTGGCTTGATCACCGAACAGGAGCGCGCCTGGCTGAAAGAGATCTACCACTACAACCCCCTGCTTTTCGATTTTGTTCTAAAGCGCACGGTAAAGCTGAGGGGCGCAAAACAGGGATTCCCCCCGTCGGTCTTCATGCTCAACAACGCCTTGGCCCCGTTAAGTGATGAGATACTTATTTGACCCACAGATGGCCATGGTCGTTTTTGCAAAGAATGGACTCGCGACGATACTAATCTATATTGCTGTCAGTGCCGTGTTTTTGTTTGGCCATGAACTCCACGCAGCGGGCAATAGCAACGTATTGCTGGTCGCTTCTTCGGCAGCCAAGGAGCAGTCAGATGAAATGATCGCGGCGGTGGAGGGGCAGCTAAGCGATCTGCCGGTAACGCTTGATGTTGTCTGGGTCGACAGACCCTCAAGCAACTGGGCTACAAACCCGTCTGAACTCGACCGTGTGGCAGGGGGAATGGATCCGTTGGTCATCATTTTCTGGGATCCAGAGACACCGTCAGAGTTTTTTATGCGTGTTCGATTCGGAGATGACAAGACGCTTATTCGGCGAGACATACCCGATTCAGAACGCGTCGCTGGGTTCGAATCTATGGGACTCGTGATTCACGCACTCGTAGACGCACTCTTGGAAGATACCAGCGAAGCCCAAAACGAAGACAACGCCACAGACCCTGAAGCGGGCGAGTCTATTGACGACCTGTCCAGGCGAGTCATCTGGGGGCCTGTGGCAGCATATTCAATCCGTACTTTTTCTAATAAAATAAAGCTCTTCCACGGTGTGACAGCCGGGTTTACCGTGCGCTCCAAGATCGGACTGGGGCTCAATGCCAGCTATGGATTCGATTTCCCCCATACGGTTAAAGGTGATGACTTTGATGTTGAAGTGTTATCGCACCGAATCCTGTTGCGCCTTGGATTCGATCGCCCTGTTGGAAAGTTCAGATTAGGCGCAGGGCTTGGCTTTGAGGCAGATATACTGGTCCAAACCGCAACCGGCAATCCCGAAAACGAAAGCGGCGAACCCCATGCCAATATCACGCCTAACTACCGACTAATACCAATGCTGTACGTCGGATTTAATCCAATTGGACCGATTTATCTCTTCTTGGACTCTGGAATATTCTTTGGCTTACGCAACGTAAGATACGTTGCAGCGTTGACGTCAGGAGAAGAAGAGGTGGATGCCATTAAAAGAGTGGGACCCTCTTTTACCCTTGGAGCCAGCGTACGCTTCTAAAGTTGGATCCTCAGAGCCGAGTTTCCCATACTATAATAATGAGAGACGATGATGCCTAAGGAGAAAAGGAGCTCGGCGAGTACGCATCACAAGGCTGATGTTGCTTTGGCTCTTAGTGCATCGCAAGGCGACCGATCCGCTATGACTGCGCTGGCAGAGCGCCTTTTAGATACGATACGCACCACAGTCAGGTTTATCTCCGGTGACGATGAGAATCAGGACGACTGGTCCCAGGTAGCGATTATGGAAGTCCTTCGATCCATTGGATCTTTTCGCGGAGAAAGTTCCCTCGAAACCTGGGCGATTAAGATTGCAATAAGAAAAACGATTTTGCTCGTCCAAAAGAACCGGCGGTGGAACATTGTACTGCAGGCCTTAAGCAGTTTTGAAGACAAGCACAGCGAACACCAGATGATCGATGACGACCGCTTCTTGATGCGCCAACGGTTGGCAAGGGCCTTTGGAAAGCTTCCGGTCAAGTACCGCGAAGTGGTAACCCTAAGGCTCGTCTACCACTATGGCGTAGATGAAATCGCGGGCATTGTGGAGGCGCCGAGAAATACTGTCAGGCAACGGCTTCGAAGGGGGAGACGCATTCTCCGCGAAAAGGTCGAGAAAGACCAAGTGCTTCGGGAGATGTTAGGGAAGAGTGACCCATGAGGAATACAACACACGAATCCCATGACAAGCGAGACGAATTGCTCGACCGGGTCGAGGAATTTGCTTTGTTTAAGCCGTATGATCCTCCTATCGCGTCGATGGATGAGCTGGCCAAGCGTCGGCTGATAACAGGGGCTGTCGACAAGGTTATGGAAGAACGAGCAGGGGCCCGAAACCGACACTGGCAGCCCCTGCGTCGCGTTTGGATCCTCGCTGCATCTGTGGTGGCATCGATTGCTATGACTGCTATCATGATGTGGAAAATCAATGGAAACGCGGTTGAAGAATCGCCTGTGACCTCAAGTCATGACGCAACCAAAGATAGCGCCTTGGGCGAGTTGCCCAAGCTACGATCCGAAGATCGATCAGAGCCTGACGAGAACGCGATCGCCATGCATTCTGTTTACCTTTCTAAATCATTCGATAAGGCCACTGGAACGAGGATCGTCAAAAGAGACCCCATAGAAATTGGAACAGTGATAGAGACCGCACGCGATCCTGCATTTCTCGAGGCAGAAAAAAGAGCTCAATACCGACTGGAAGCCCATTCCAAGATACGCGTGCAAGAAACCACCACAAGCTCGGTCGTGTGTTTTCTCGAGCATGGAGAGGTGTTTGTAAGTGTAACGCCACAACAGGCTGGACCTGCGATTATAGTTGCCACACCCCACGGCAAGGTTCGAGTGACAGGAACGTTATTTACCGTTCGCGTATTGGCCTACGATACCGAGGTAAAGGTATTTAAGGGCACCGTAGCAGTTGAACGACCGAACGCCACGAGCATGAACCTCGGTGCTGGTTTCGCAATGGAAATGTCTATCGGACACACGCGAGCTATCACAGAAAAAGAACGCCGCCAAAACATATCTAGACCCGCCTTCTTTGTCCAAAAGCCCAGGGAAGCGCCTGTCTTATCGCGTGATAGACCGATGTCACAGGCAAGCAAAAATACGACTTCATCAGCACTGCTGCAAAGCGCCCAATACCTGCGTAAACAAAAGCAGTGGATCAATGCCTCACAAGCCTACGAATCCATTGGCGTGCTTTACCCCCAGAGTGTTGAAGCTGATATTGCGCCTATTTCGCTTGGGATGATTCAGCTCAATCACTTGGTGCAGCCGTTGGCTGCGCTCAAGAATTTCAACCATTACTTGTCAAACGCCCCCTTGGGTACGCTGAGGCATGAGGCATTGTACGGACGAATACGCGCGCTGCGTGCTCTTGGGAAAAACACAGCAGAACGCCTTGCGATTGAGGTATTTATCAAAGCGTTCCCCAAGTCATTAAAAGTAGACAGGCTCGAGAATAGACTCGCCGAACTACCTACAGATTGAGGCAAGGTGATGCGCCTTTCTGTGTCAGCGAGAGCCAGCTGTCGATTGAACATGTAGAAAGTTGGATCCCCCTGGTGGCTCACAACCTACTAATCATGTAGAGGCCTGAAACTGCGTATTGCGTCTAACAAGGAGAATTGCACTATGAAGAGATTTTGTAATGTGTTTTTGTTGCTCGTTGCTATTGTATTGGCGCCTTCATGCCAAAGTACATCATCGACCGATGCTGACGAAGACGGAGGAACTGACGGAGATACGGATGGAGACACCGACGCTGACACAGATACTGACAGCGATTCAGACACTGACACGAACACTGACACTGATACAGATTCAGACTCGGATACGGACACCGACACCGAGTGTGATGATCCCTGCTTGACAAGTAACGGAGAGGAAGTACCGGGGTGTTTGGAGATTTGTGGTGGTGCTGTAGGGGCACCGTGCCCTTTCGAATACCTTTCATGCCTCTACTTCATGATCGAGATGGGGACCTGCATACCATCTGACGCACTGGGCTGTTTATCAGACGCAAACTGTGCGTGTTTTCCGGATTTACCCGACTGCGGTAATGAGCCGACCGTTTGGGAATGCATTTCTAATTCCTGCCAACCGAGCTGTGGCGAATAGGAATGGATGGTGAATTATGAAATATTTACTGATTCAATTCGCATTGGTTTGCTTGTTTCTTTTGTCTTGTGACGATGAAAACCCAATGGTCTGGAGCGAAGACAGCGGTTCGACAGATGGGAATTCAGGATTGGATTGCTCAGATCCTTGTAAAGACGAATCCGAAAGTAGTGTACCGGGGTGCTTGGAGATTTGTGGTGGTGCTGCAGGGGCACCGTGCCCTTACGAACACCTTTCATGCCTCTACTACATGATCGAGTTCGGGACCTGCATACCATCTGACGCACTGGGTTGCGCATCGGATGCTAACTGTGAGTGCTTCCCTGATATCCCCGAATGCGAGAATAGCGGTGGCACCACCGCCTGGGAGTGTCTCAACGATACATGCACGCCTTCTTGCTCTCAATAAATCGTTGTGCCTCGCGAAGCTCGCGCGCGAACGAAGCAGAGCACACACCAGATTACTATGCGGCCCGCACCCTACGTACCAGGGCGAGCACATCCTCGATGATCATGTAGAGGCTCGGCACCAATACCAGGGTGATGGCCGTGGCGAACAGGATGCCGTATCCCAAGGACAGGGCCATGGGAATCATGAACCGCGCCTGCCTGGAGGTCTCGAAGATCATAGGGGACAGGCCGCCAAAGGTGGTCAGGGTGGTGAGCAGAATCGGACGGAACCGCCGCTGGCCTGCCTCTCGAATCGCCTGGCCCAGGGGCGTGCCGGCCTTGCGTTTCTTGTTGGCGAAGTCGATCAGGATCAGCGAATCGTTGACTACCACGCCCGAGAGCGCGACCATGCCCATCATGCTTTGCAGGCTCAGGTTGTACCCCATGACCGCGTGGCCGATCACCGCGCCCACAATACCGAACGGGATCGCCACCATCACAATCAGGGGTTGGGAATAGCTGCGAAACGGTATGGCCAACAGGAAGTAAATGACGATGAGCGCCACGATGAAGCTCATGTACAGCCCGTCTGTGCTTTCCTTCATGTGCTGCTGCCGGCCTGCGTACGTGTAGGTCAGACCTGGAAAATCCCTTGCCAGCTGGGGTAGGACATGGCGGTTGAGGGTCGCTTTGACCTGGCCGGTCTGGCCGATCGGCTCCACGTTCGCCGTGACCCGCACGGTGCGCCGCGCCTCCCGGCGGCGAATTGATGTGTAGGTGCGGCCCCGGATCACCTCGGCCACCTGCCGAAGGGGAACCAGGCGGCCCTGGGGTGTGGTGATCAGCAGGGTTTCCACGTTGTACTCGCTCGCCCGGTCTGCCTCGGGCAACCGTACGAGCACGCGCACCTCGTTTCTGTCCCGCTGCTGTCGCAGTGCCTGGGCACCGTAGAATGCGTTTCGCACTTGGCGGCCGATCTCGCTTGCGGTCAGCCCCAGGCTCTGCCCCTCTTCTTTGATGCGGAAGTTGAGCTGCTGCTTTCCAGGGGTGTACCCGTCGTCAATATCCTTTACGTTTGGAAACTCGGCCAGGTCCTCGGCCAATGCGGCACTCGCCCGATCCAGCATGTGGATATCCCAGTGGCTGAGCTCCACGGTCAGGGCTGCGCCCGAGCCCGGACCTCCCCTGTCGGATTCGAATCTGAGGGATTCCAACCCTAAGATCTGCCCGGTCTTCTCCCGCCACTGGGTGGTCACCTGGCCGGTGGTCAATGGGCGCACCTTGGGCGGGGTCAGGTGGGCCATGACGGTCACCTCGCTCTCCTCGACGATGGAGAAGATCCCCTCCAGGAGCTTCTCCCGCCCGTTTTCCTCGGCTACCTGTTCCATAGCTTTGACCAGGCGGTCCTGTACAGCGGTCACCTTGTCGACCGGGCTACCAAACGGCAGTACTGCCGTGACCACGGCTGTATCTGACTCGACCCGGGGCATCAGGATCATGCCGATCCGACCGCCGAATACGTACCCGCCTACGCCGAGTAGGATGGCGAAAAAGACAGCAACCGTAAGGTACCGCCAGGCAATGCACTGCTTGAGGAACGGTGCATACACCTGGTCCACAAATCCGAACAACATCCGGGTAAAACCCAGATGCAGCCGGTTGAGCAAGCCCTTGGGCGGAGCCTTTTTGCTGTGACCCAAGTGGGCAGGTAAGATTAGCAGGGACTCCACCCATGAAATGGCGAACACGGCCACCACCACCAGTGGGATCACCCGCCAGATCTTGCCCATGTGCCCGGGCACTGCGTACAGGGGCATAAAGGCCACGATGTTGGTCAGGATGCTGAACGAGATCGGTACGGCCACGTCCCTGGCCCCCATGATGGCGGCCTTGATGAACCCGACCCCTTCTGTTCGGTATTTGTATATATTCTCGCCCGCCACGATGGCATCGTCCACTACAATGCCCAGCGCGATGATGAACGCGAACATGGAGATGATGTTGATCGACACGTCCATGCCCGGCAAAAACAAAAAAGCGCCCAGGAATGACGTGGGGATCCCCATGGTCACCCAAAAGGCCAGCCTGAGCTCCAAGAACAGCCCGAGCAACATCAGCACCAGGACCAGACCGATAAAGGCGTTTTTGACCAGCAACTCGAACCGCTGCTGGTAGATCTCGGACCGATCCCGGCTGATGTGCCAATTCACGCCTACTGGGAGCTCGGCTTCCACTTGGGTCATGATTTCCCTGGCAGCGGATGAAACCCCGATGGGCGTCTGTTCCCCCACCCGGAATACCTCCAGGCTCATACTGGGCTTGCCATTGTAGGTGGCGAACCGGTCCGCGTCCTCGAACCCCTCCTTGACCTGGCCCAGATCTGCCAGGCGCAGCACTGATCCATTTGGCGTGGTCACGATCGGAATGCGGGCGAACTCCCGGGCCCAGTCCCGCCGGTCTTTTACCCGGAGCATCACCTCTCCGCCCGTAGTCTCGATCTTGCCGCCGGGCAGTTCGATCGACGCAGCCCGAATCCGGTTGGCGATCTCCTGCAGGGTCAAATCATGGGCCCGGAGCTTTTCCTGGGATACCTCGATGTGGATCTGGTACTCCCGGGCACCCCTTATATCCACCTGGGTGATCCGGTCGTCCTGGAGCAACCGATCCTGTACCTGCTCGACCACCTGGCGCAACACCCGCTCGGACACGTCGCCGTATAGGGCAATATTGAGTACCCCGCGGCGGTGACCAGCCATGGAGACCACTGGTCGTTCGATGTCCTTGGGTAAGGTGGTGATCCGATCCACGGCCTGCTTGATGTCTTGGTACACCTTTTGCCGCTCTGCGTCAGCCAACAGTTCTACGTAGACCGTGCCCATGCCCTCATTGGCCCGAGCCGTGATCTCTTTGACACCGTCCAACCCCCGGACCGCGGCCTCAACCGCGAGTACGATGCCCTTCTCGATCTCCTCGGGGCTAGAGCCTGGATAGGCCACCCGAATGGTCACCCAGTCGGTCTCGTGATAGGGGAACACCTCTTTTTTGATCTGAAACGAGACAAACAGTCCGCCAAACAGCAAAAAGAGCATGATCAGGTTGGGCGTGACCCGGTTGTTGACCATCCAGGCGATGATGCCCTTTTTGTCACCTGCAGAGCTGGTATCTGCGCTCATGGGTGGCTCTGCTCCTTTAAGCGGGGATAAACCCCGCATCTACGCTGGTCCCAGTGCTCATGGGTGTTTCCCCTTGGCCTGCTTTGGCTCGCTGTCAGTGCGCAGGGCCATCCCCGCCACTGGTGTGGCCAGGTCGGTTTTGATGAGCTTTTCACCTGGTTTGATCCCAGCCGTGACAAAGACCTTGTCCGAGGTTTGAAACGCGGTCTCCACCTGGCGGATGTCCAGCGTGCCCTCTGGGCTCATAACCCACACCTGGCTGCCGTCGCGCAGTAAGCCGCGGTCAACGGGCACCACTGACTGGAGATCGGAACCCTCAATCTCCACCCGCACATACGACCCGATGAGGAGCTGGGGCTTGCCAGCCTGCTCGGGTTTGAGGGCCAGTGGATCGATCACTTCCACGAGCAGTCGCGCCATTCTGCCCTGGGCCTCCAGATCAGCGGCCAACCTTAGCACCTGGCCGGTTCGATGCATCCCCTTGCCCCAGGCTGCTTCGTCAAAGATCCGAACAGGCGCGCCTGCATCCCCGTTTACCTTGGGAATGGGAATCCACTTGAGCTGATCCACGGGCACGGAGACTTCGATCCAGTAGGCATCGGTCCCAACGAGGGTGGCCAAGCGAGTAGACTCGGTCACCCGGGTGCCCACATCCACCCCGCGCGTTCGCACCACCGCGTTGAACGGCGCCTTGATGGTGGTGCGCTTTAAATCCAGCCTGGCCTGGCTCACCTGGGCCCGGGCCGCGGCTACCGAGGCTTTGGCCTTGTCTAGCTGAGGTTTGCGAAGCACCAGATCCCGGTCCTCATCGGATATCACCTCGCCGAGCATCTCATACTCTTTCTTGGCGATCGACTGGCTGCCCAGCTCTACCTGCAAGCTGGTTTCGGCCTGGACTGCGCTGGCCTGGCTCTGCTGCAATGCCAATTTGTAGTCCGCGGGATCGATGCGCAACATGGGCTGCCCCTCTTTTAGCAGTCCGCCGGGAACCAGCTCCTGGCTCATAGAGATCACCTCGCCGCGCACCCTGGGGTGCATATCCACGTGCTGGGCAGCGCGGACCGTGCCCATGGCCTCGATCACGACCTGTTCAGTGGCAAAGACCACATCAACCACCTGGACCAGGACGGCCTGGCGCACTGCTGGGCGGCGTTTTGCCCTGGGCTCTGTCTTCACCAACCAGTAGGCCAGCAGCCCGGCGCTGGCCAGTGCGATCAGCGGCAGGACCACGCGTAGCGCAGACACCAACGGTCCCGGTGATCTCGCTGGATCGGGTGCCGTATTTCCTATAGCATCAATGCTCCCTTTTTTTCTTGGGTTCATCGACTGCCTCCGGACGTTGTCTGATTCACTGCTCTGCTCGGTTTATCGTGGGGTCGGACCATCTCCCAGTGGCCTGCGAGCGCTCGGTATAAATCGATTCGATTGACGATGAGCTCGGCCTTGGCTGTGATGTACGACCGCTGCAAAGCCTGGTGCTTGAGCAGGGAATCCAAGACGCGCAAAAAGACCTCTGCTCCCTTGGTGTAGTTGTCTCTGATACTCTCGTTGACCTGGGTGGACAGGAAAAGCTGCTTTTCCATGCTCTCGAGGCGCTGCCTCTGCCGATGCTCCTTGGTCAGCGCGTCCTCCACTTCGGCCAGGGCCTCGAGCACCACCTGTCCGTAGCTGTGGATCGCCTCTCCGGTGATGGCCTTGGAGATTTCCACGTCAGCCTTGCGCCGGCCTCCGTCGAGGATCGGGGCCACTAGATTGGCTGCCAGGTTCACCAGCCAGTTGCTGAACAAGTCCCGCACTTCAGGCCCGGAGGTGCTGGCTCGCGCCAAAAGGCTCAGCCTGGGAAACCGCTCTGCAATTGCCGCGGCCGTGCGTTTGTCTGCGGCCTGCACGGCGTAGTAGGCGCTCTGTACATCCGGCCTTCTCTGAACCAGGTCGGCTGGCACCCCAGTATTGGGCAGGTGCGGCAGGGCCACCAGGTCTGTGGCCTGATCCCCAGCTGTCCGGTTCGGCGGCAATCCGAGCAGAATGGCCAGTCGGTGCTCGAGCGCTTCGATTTGAAAGGCTATCCGGGCCTGCTCGCCGGCGTTGCTCTCGATCAGCTGCCGTTGCTGTAGCACGTCGGCTGCATATGCCTGGCCGCTGCGAAAGCGGACCGTCACCAGATCTAGGATCTGGCGATTGGTAACGTCCTGTTGCTTGAGCAGTGCCAGCTGCAGGTGCTTCTCGGCGATCTGATACCACGCAGCCCCAACCTCTGCTGACAGGCTGATCGCCATGGCCTGCAAATTGGCCGAGCTGGCCATCAGGTCCAGCTCGGCTGCATCGCGAACCGACCGGACGCGTCCCCACAAATCAAGCTCATACCCAGCGGCAAGGCCCAGCATGAAGTTGGCGTTGTTTCCACTATCTGAAAACGCGTACCCAGCGCTGGCTTCAGCGTCCAGGGAGGGCCACAGAGATGATCCTGCCTTTTTTGCCCGAGCCGCTGCCTGGTCCAAGCGAGCCCAGGCCCCGCGCAGGCTCAGGTTGTCCGATAGGGCCTTGTCGATCAGCTGGTGGAGGCCGGGATCGTCGAAGGCCAGCCACCATTTTTGGGGCAGTTCAGCCGATCCTGTGTTGGAGAACCGATCTGGCAACGCAGCTGGCAGGGCCACATTTTTGCTCGAGGTGCTGCACGACAGCAGCAGCAATGGCACCAACCAGGCTCGGTTCCCGCCCATCAGCCTGCTTCTCGATTTCGCTTCAATAGTCAACCTTGATAATCCTTAAACACCTGATTTTGCCATATCAGACCCGCGTTAGACGCCAAAGAAAATTGAGACAGAAGATGGAGAATTAAACAGAAATACTAAATTTAATATGCGCCGGCTGTTCTCTGCCAGTGCAGATCCCGTCTCCTGACGGTTTTATTCTGAACACGCGGCAGTGCCCTTGACGGTTCGTGCTTTTTAGTTTAGCTGTATTAATATACACAGAAAGGAAAACATGATGCGTAGCAATGGAGTGGTATTTAGCGCGTTGGTCTCTTCAATATTTTATATTGTCTTTTTGATGGGCTGTGCGGGTAGTGTCAAGCAACCGACAATGCTCACTAAGGCGCAGCTCAGCCTTGTGAATGATACTGTTTGCGAAATTGTCATAAAGAAACCAGTGAAGGATTCGCTCACGTATGAGAAAGATATTCAGGAGTACATTGAGATTCTTCCCCTATGGTTTCGCACTGATGAGTATCTGCCAATAGGTACTGCTTTTGCTATTTCCAAGACCAGGATGCTGACGGCGCTGCACGCCCTGGGGCTTCAAAACGAGAGTCTGATGCACAAGAAATTCTATATTCGGGACGCTAACAAACGTGTATATGAAATAAGTGACATATATAAACTCAACAGTTTTAAGGACATTGTAGAGTTTGAAGCAGAAGGAAAGACTTTCGATCGTTGGCTGACACTCGAGGACACCGCCGAAATGAATACGCCTGTCGTATCCGTGGGAAGCGTCGCCGGCGAAGGCATCATCAAGCGATCTGGTTTGTTGACTTCGGAGAAAACAAACGAGGTTGATGGCCGGCAGTGGGACATCATCAGTTTTTCCGCTGATGCCTCCCCCGGGAACAGCGGCGGACCGCTATTAAATATGAATGGTAATGTTATCGGAATTATTCTTGCACGAGACGAGGAAAACAAATTAGGATTCGCGCTTCCTGTATCAGAGACCCTCACCCTCGAGGAAAACGTCGCGACAATATACCAAAAGAACCAATATTCTTTTGCGCTTTTTAGTGATAAGCGACTCGAGCAGTTTGAAAAAAGCATCTCTCTTCCCAAATCATACCCAGACCTGAGAATGGAATTGGTCAATGCCTTGCAAGACTGGTACAGGGATTCCATGGATAAGTTGTTCGAGTCAAAAAATGATTCCCTGTTTCCAGATAGTGAGAGTTCGAAAGAGGCGTTATTATATCTGACAGATGTTCATTTTCCCAGTGTGTATTATGAAAATAAGAAGAATAAAAAGTGGACCCTTTCGGAAAAAACAAAATTAGAAAGCGTCGATTTGCCAGACAATGGAAGCATTCGGTTTGGATCCACTGGACCACTTCTTTTTCTGGACTTGAACCTGCCAGACGGTCTTAGCTTGGAGGAGAATCTCTCAAACCCCAAACAGTATATGGACCTCATTCTAAAAGGCATGCCGCTCAATCGAGTCATCGCCAGACAAGAGATCCGAATTACATCCCTCGGGGATCCGTTCAAAACATACGATATTCGGGATCGGTATGGCCGTAAGTGGCTCGTCGGTTACTGGCTAATGGAATACAATGATATGGTTGTGATGCTGTATTCGCTACCAACACCAGAGGGATGCATGGCAATATTTAAGGTTCTCCCGTCGGTGAGATTAACAGCATATGAATACGATTTACGAAAAGTACTCGATTACATAACCTTGGGTTACTATGGAACATTTGAGGAGTGGGAAGCGTTTCTGATGCTCAAAGACTATATTCCGGACTATTTCAAAATGGTAAATTTTTCATATAAAGATCAAAAGAAAGTAAAAATAAGTACCGACAGCATAGCGCTTTCTTACGATCCATCTGTTTTAAAAATCTCAAAGGACAGCGACTTGTTCATAGACATGACCGTACAGAGAAGGAAGGACGAGATAGTATGGGCGCCACGTTCATTTTACTTTGGTGAAAATAAAAACACCAAATCCCTTATCTCCGTATATTCCTCTCTAAAACCGCCAGAGGATGGGGTACAGGAATGGATTAAATCTGAATGGAGCGATATCGTCAACCAGACCCATCCGAGGGATGGCAAGCCTTTTTATGATAAGAAGCTAACAAAGATAAGCAGCTTGCACAGAGACTTTTTAAAAATGCCCAAGAAGAGACTAGAAAAAGAAGAAAAAATATATACTGTTAAGATTTCGCTTGAAGACAAAGTCGATGACAAAATCATGATTAAGAAGCTAAACAAATTCAACAAAAACATAGAAATACGCTAGTTGCATGATCTATGCAATTCTCATTTACCCTAATGATTGCCGGGATTTCAGATCGCGTGGTAGGTTCGACCCATGGACGGGGACCTTTTTTCACGCGCAGCCGATCGGGATCCAAGCCTGACACCTCTCGCCGACCGCATGCGGCCTCAGACCCTGGAAGGGTTTGTTGGGCAGGCCCACCTGTTGGGACCTGATAAATTCCTGACCCAGGCCATTGCCTCAGACCGTGTGCCGTCCCTTGTGCTGTGGGGCCCACCTGGCACGGGCAAAACCACACTCGCCAAAATACTGGCCCATCACACAGGTGGCCATTTCGTCCCCTTTTCCGCGGTTAGCGGCACGCTGAAAGGGGTACGGGAGATCATCCATAAGGCCGATGATGAGCGGCGGATGTACAAGCGCCGTACGATTTTGTTTATCGATGAGATTCATCGGTTCAACAAAGCCCAACAGGACGCCTTGCTGCCGAGCGCAGAATCCGGGGTCATTACGTTGGTGGGTGCGACCACGGAGAATCCCTCTTTTTCAGTGATACCCGCGCTGTTATCCCGATGTAAGGTAGTGCGCCTCGATCCCCTCGACCCAGCGTCCCTCATTCAAATCCTCAGGCGCGCCCTCGAAGATACAGACCGCGGCCTTGGCAACATGGGGCTGCATGTGGACGAGGATGCGCTCGAGCTCATTGCCGATTCAGCCCGGGGCGATGCCCGGTTTGCCTTAAACGCTTTGGAGGCGGCCTGTCAGTATGCGCTTGCGCGCAGGGACGCAACAGTAGATGTGGCATGTGTTGAGGCATCTGCCCATGTCAAGAGCCTGCTCTACGACAAAACCGGGGAGGAGCACTACAACGTCATTTCCGCGTTCATAAAGAGCATGCGCGGCTCTGACCCGGATGCTGCCCTCTACTGGATGTTTCGCATGATCGAAGCGGGTGAAGACCCGTTGTTTGTGCTAAGGCGGATGATAATCTTTGCGTCCGAGGATATCGGCAACGCCGATCCCCACGCACTGCAGTTCGTCATGGCTGCTGACGCTGCGTTCCAACGGATTGGAATGCCAGAAGGCGCGTTCCCACTTGCCCAGGCGTGTACCTACCTGGCATCAGCGCCAAAATCCAACGCCCAGGTAGCGGCGATTTCTGGTCCACGGCGGGATATTGCGGCCCACGGCCCCTTGCCAGTGCCAAACAAACTGCGCAATGCACCCACGAAACTGATGAAACAGTGGGGCTATGGCCAGGGGTATCGCTACCCCCATGACGAAGGGGGCTATGCCCCTGAAGAAACCTACCTCCCAGACGCGCTCGTCGGGCGGCGATACTACCTCCCGAAAGACGTCGGCGTGGAAGCGAGAATCGCCGAACACCTGAGGCGCTTGAGGGAAAATAAAGCTAAATAATCCCGTTCATGTAGAGATATGTAAGGGTTGCGGCTGCCGCTACAACCACAGCCATCCCGCCGGCTATCCAGGCTGCCGAACGCATGACTTTGTTTTTCGATAGGTCGGGTTGCCAGACGCTTGCCGATTTTTTCTTCTTGCGCGCTTTTGGCTCAACAACGCTGATGTCTATGGATAGGGAAGGGTCTGTGTCATCGGCGTATCCGCCGTCATCGTCTCCGGCGAGCTCATTTTCGATTATATCCTCGGGATGGTCCTCGTCATCGTCGTCCAGATCGCTCAGCTTGGAGAACGTCACCACCATGGCCTCAGCTGACATGGCATCGGCCAGAATATCGTCCTCTGGGTTGACCTGATTCTGGGTGGCCGTTGCTTTGGCCTTGGGTAGTACTTCATCGTCATAGAGATCGGTCTGGTTTGAGAATGTCGCGCGTATAGCCTCTGCCTGGGCGTGGGTTGTTTTCACCTCGGGCGTGGTATCGATTGACGCATCGCGTTCAGATTGTTTCTGGTAATCGCCGAGTTCTGCGAGGCTGCGCTCTCGCTCCCGCCTCTGTTCGAGGAGACTCTCTCCAAAATGGGTCATTAGAAAATCAGAAAACTTGAGCTGGGAGACCATCAACCCGGCCAAGTGCATGTAGTCTTCGATGGATCGGATGAACTCCAGGCCGGTCTGGAATCGCTTATCCGGATCTTTGGTCAGCGCGCGGGTGACAATAGCGCCCAGCATTTCGAAATCCGGGAATCCCCGATTCTCAAGTGGGCTTACATCTGCTGCCTTGGTACGCCTGAGGGTCTCTTCTTCGTCTTTTGACTTAAACAAGCGCCGTCCCGAGAGCAGCTCCCACATGAGGATGCCAGCGGCGTATAAATCAGCGCGGCAGTCGACTTCCTCGTTGTTCAGGTGCTCCGGGGCCATATAGGCGATTTTGCCCTTTAGGTGGTAGGCGTCGATATGTTCGGCGCTCGCATTGCTGTAGGCCACCTTAGCGATACCAAAATCGCAGAGTTTTACCTCGCCCTCGGTTGAGATCAGGACATTGGTAGGCGAGACGTCCCTGTGGATAATCCCTAACGGCTCGCCGTTCTCGCGTTTCACCCGATGGGCATAGTCAAGGCCGCGCAGAGTTTCGATGATGATGTAAAGGGCGAATTGGAGTGGCAGCGCCTTTTTAGATCGGGCGAGCAATCCCAGCAGTCGATTGAGGTCAAATCCCTCTACGTACTCCATGGCAATGTAGTAGAGATTTTCGATTCTTCCCAAATCATAGGTCTGTACAACGTTAGCGTGGGATAGTTGTGAACAGAGCTTGGCCTCTGCAATAATCATCTCGCCAAAGTTGTCGTCGGTGACAAAAGTCGGCAGGATGCGCTTAATGGCTATCTGGCGCTCTGAGCCCAGCCCGGTAAAGCGCTTGGCAAGAAATATCTCTGCCATGCCGCCAACACCGATTTGATCGTATAAAAAGAAAGGACCAAATCGGGCCGGCAGCTTTTGGTCGCTACTACTCACATGCAGATTATTCGCCCAGCTGGCATTTCTCGTCAAGGTAGGGAACGTACTGAAAATGGTCATTTTTTTTCGAGAATCCTATTTTTTTCAGCTCCTTATGCCACGTGGATGGAAAGAATGGGCTTTGATGCCTCAGTTTGAGTTAAGCAAGTGTTTTTCAAAGAAGAGCAACATCAGGAGGTAGAAATTATCCCGGTTTTCTCTGCGGCGAAACCCATGCCCCTCGTTTTTGGCCAGCATGTACCAGACGTCCTTTCCCTGTGTCCGCACCGCCTCGACAATCTGCTCGGCCTCGCCTACTGGGACGCGCGGATCATTTGCCCCGTGGGCCACAAATAGGGCCGAGCGAAGTTTATCCGCGTTTGTCGTTGGAGAGATATCCATGAGATGCTTGCGCATCTGGGGATCCCGCTCATCTCCGTACTCGGCCCGGCGGAGGTCGCGCCGGTAGGGTTTGGTGTTTTCGAGAAAGGTAACAAAGTTAGAGATGCCAACGATCTCTACGCCCGCAGCGATTCGATCCCCATAGTGTGCCAGGGCAGCGAGCACCATGTAGCCGCCGTAGGACCCGCCATACACACCGACCCGAGACCCGTCGAGCTCTGGTCGCTGGTCGATCCAGTCTAGCAACGCCCCGATGTCCCTTACAGAATCCTCACGCTTCATGCCGTTGTCGAGCGACAAATAGGTTTTGCCGTATCCGTCCGATCCCCTGACATTGGGAACCAATACCGCCACCCCCAGTTCGTTTGTCAGATATGCCAGGTACGGGCTAAATCTAGGGCGCGCCTGGGCTTCAGGTCCTCCGTGAATTTGAACGACCACTGGGAATGGTCCCTTACCCCCTTCAGGGCGATAGTAAAAAGCTGGAATTTTTCTCTTGTCAAAGGTCTCGTACGCGATGAGCTCAGGGGATACCAATTGGTCTGGGTTGAGCCCGCCCATTTCGCTCTCTGTCCATCGGGTCACGTTTCGTTTGCGGATATCATAGGCATAGGCATCGCTGCTGCTCGTGGCTGTGGAAACTGTAAACCCGATCACATCGGCAGCATCGGCAAATGCCAGACCAGATATGCGGCCCTTTGGAACAGCCGCTGCCGGGGCGTATTTCTTGGTCCTGGTGTTCAGCAAGTAAATGCGGCTAAAGCCTTGCTCGTTGACCGAAAAAGCAATTTTTTTTCGGGTGTTATTAATGGCGATGTGTTCCACATTCCATTGAATGTCCGACGTGAGAGATCGCCAGTTGTTCGCACTTAGATCCACGTGAAAGAGCGCTGCATATTCTCCGTCCCTATCAGAGATGACATAGAGCTCGCTATTGGTGCGTCCGAAAACAGCACCGCGATAGGCCACCTGTTGATCTGTCGGGGCGACCGACGTGACCGCACCTGATGCCACATCCAAGAGATGGAGGCGACTGTGTGCGATTGAGATATACTCGATAATGAGCAGCTGTTTTCCATCCGGCGACCAGGCAGTGGGGTGCCAGTGTCCATTGGCCTTGGCTACCAGTTTGGCAGTGCCGGGATCTCGACCGTCAGACACATAGATGTCCATATCTTTTCCATTGCGCGCATTGGAATTGTAGGCCAAGCGCTCACCATCGCTTCGCCATAGGTAGGCGCTCACCCGAGCGCCTGCTCTGGTTACCGGGGTAACCGCACCTGTCCCAGTATCCAACGCAAATACCCGGTAGACTTCATCGCCACCCGTATCTGAGATAAACGTGAGGCGGTCTGTTTTCCCAGGCACAAACTCGGGCCCGGAAACGGTTTCATCGAGGAACGTGAGTTGGTTGCGGGCGCCCATGGGACTTTTAAGGAGATGGGTTTGATACGTTTGCCCAAAGCGGGTCGTTATGAGCATCTGCTTGCCGTCGGCACTGAAATCGCTAAACCCAGCACTTCGGGAATTCAAGTAGGGTGCCACCTTTTTTCTCAATGCATCGGGAATGGGCGGTGTGTTGTCGAAGATCACCATCTCATCGAGGGATGCCACTGCGTTTTGTTCATTGTTCGGTGCTGGCGAGGGATCTGGCGCAACAGTCCCATCAATGGTGGGTGGCGGCGGGTATGAAGCAGATGGACACGTCATATGGACGCAACCGATGGCGTTAGCAACAACCCCTATCAGAAAGCATACAATGGTCTGATATTTCATCGTTTTTCTCCTCTAGACCAGTCTAAACAAAGGCATCATCATGGGATGACGCCCGCGAGACAAATAGGAATACAATCACTTTTAGAGGCTTTCCTCAATTGATTTTTCAGCGTTTTGGGGCCTTACAGTCATGAAAAGAAACCTATCTAAATCCATTTTCTTGTTCTTGATATGTGTAGAAACAATGTGTTAAATTATGTGTAAATGGAGGTGTCAAATGCCGAGTAACCTGGCTTTGGACGATACGCTCATCGAGGAGGCAAAGCGGCTCGGGGGGCATCGAACCAAGCGATCCGCGGTGAACGAGGCGCTCGCGGAGTACGTGGCCCGGCGCAAGCGCAAGAAGCTGCTCGATCTGTTTGGCAAGCTCGATTGGGACGAAGCGTATGACTACAAAGCCGAGCGCAAGACGCGATGAAGGTGCTGGTGGATACTTCTGTGTGGTCGCTTTCCCTTAGAAAGAAGGGACCGGCCGACCATCCGGCTGTCAAAAAGCTGGCCGCGCTTCTCGATGAGGGCGAGGAAGTGGCCATCACCGGCACCATTCTCCAGGAGATGCTGCAGGCATTTCGGAATTCCGGCACGGCCCAGCGCATGGGTAGATACTTCGAGGCGATTCCTATTTTGCCGCTCGGTCGTTCGGAATACACAGCCGCTGCGGCGATTCATCGAAAGTGCGCGGCCAATGGGATTGCCGCCTCGACCATCGATTGTCAGATCGCCGAGGCAGCCATTCACCACGGATATACCCTGCTCACCGCGGACCGGGACTTCGATCGCGTTGCGCGCCACACCTCTTTGAAGCTTGCCTAGCCAGGGTTACCCACACCCCACACCCTCACCTGCGCGAGCCCTTATACCGACGCCTCTTTCAGTGATGCAAAAGGTATACACTCGTGTCCATAGCGCACAGTCCGCTCGCTACCGCCATAGATGAGAAATGATCGGTGGTTGTCGGGATTCAATTTTCGATAGAAGTCCAGTCCTTTGAAAACAGAGGGACTAAGGGTTTGGGACAGCTTTATCTCGTACGTCCGGATTCGGTGTCCCTCCTCTTCGAGCAGGTCCACTTCGTTGCCCACGTTGTCCCTGAAATAGTACAGGTCCGGCGGCTCCACTCGGTTCAGCTTCTGTTTGAGTTTCTCCATGATCACCAGGTTCTCAAACAATGCACCCTTGAGGGGATGCGTGTCCACGTGGTCCGGGTTCTTGATACTGAGCAGGTGCGCCGCCAGGCCCACGTCGTAGAAATAGAGCTTCGGGCTCTTCACGACTCGTTTCCGGAAATTGTTGTGGTGCGGCGAAAGCAACTTGATGACATAGCTTGCCTCCAAGACCGACAACCACGAGTCGATGGTTTTGTTGTCCACACCAATATCATTGGCGAATCGGTTCTTGTTCAACATCTGTCCGATGTTGGCCGCACACAGCTTCAAGAATCGCTCAAAATCTCTGAGGTTCTTAATTTCCTTTATCTCCCTGACATCCCGCTCCACATACGTATTCACGTAAAAGGAGAGCGCCTCACGCGGTTCCAACCGCTTATCGATGATCCGCGGGTAGAAACCTCGATAAATCAATTCTGATACGGTGCTGTCTTCGTCCAATTCGGCCATGGAGAACGGTAGCAATTTGATCATCGCTGTCCGCCCGGCTAACGACTGTGAGACAGTCTGTGTCAGCTCGAACTGATGGCTCCCGGTGAGGACGAATTGTCCGGGATTGTCCTCCGAGTCTACAATTCCCTGGATATAAGAGGCCAACTCGGGAACTTTTTGCACTTCGTCTATGACAATGGTGGCGGACTGCCCCAGGAATCCCCGTGGATCCCGGTGGGCATACTCCCGGACCTCGGGATCCTCGAGTGAGGCGTAGTGATAGTCCGAAAAGCAGTGCCGTGCCAGGGTGGTTTTTCCAGACTGCCGCGGTCCGGTGATCGTGATGACTGGATACTGGGTAGCAAGAACCTCGAGCTTCTTTTCAACAGTCCGAATGATCATGATACAATATTGGACCATGATTCCATATTTGTAAAGAAGTGGTCACCTCATTGGGGGAATTGTGGGATGGGAATTGGGACACTCGCCAATAAGCCCAGAGTTTATCCTCCAGTCCAGTCCAAGACGACCTTGCCGCATTGGCCGTTGGCCATTATGTTAAACGCGCGTTCAAAGTCATCGATTGGGAAAACATGGGTGATGACCGGGGAAAGATCCAGGCCGGACTGCAACATGCTGACCATCTTATACCAGGTCTCATACATCTCCCGTCCGTAGATGCCCTTTAGCATTAAACCCTTGAAAATAATATGGTTCCAGTCAATTACCGTATTTCGCGGCGGAATGCCCAACATGCAAATTTTTCCACCGTGGTTCATGGTTTCAAGCATTTGGGAAAAGGCCGCGCCGCTGCCAGACATCTCCAATCCAATGTCGAATCCCTCTGTCATGCCCAGCTCCTGCATGGCATCGGCTAAATTTTCCCTATCTGGGTTGACCACACGCGTAGCACCTATCTTTTCAGCCAAGTCGAGGCGGTAATCGTTGATGTCGGTTACGACTACGAACCGCGCGCCCACGTGCTTGCAGATAGCGGTGGCCATGATGCCGATGGGACCGGCGCCGGTTATCAGCACATCTTCGCCGACCAGATCGAACGAAAGGGCCGTATGGGTGGCGTTGCCATAGGGGTCGAATATGGCGGCCATGTCATCCTCTATGTCGTCCGGTACGGGGAAGGCATTGCCCGCCGGGATTGCCAGGTACTCGGCAAATGCGCCGGGACGGTTGACCCCCACGCCTTTTGTATTTCGACATAAATGGCGCTGGCCAGCGCGGCAGTTGCGGCAATAGCCGCAGGTGATATGCCCTTCGCCAGACACCCGGCCGCCCACGGTCAATCCGGAAACCTCGGCGCCAATCTCTGCTATCTCGCCGACAAATTCGTGTCCCACTGTCATGCCGATGGGGATGGTTTTTTTTGACCAATCATCCCAGTTGTAAATATGGATATCTGTGCCGCAAATCGCTGTTTTTCTAATCTTAATGAGCACTTCGTTAAAGCCGATTTTGGGGATGGGGCGGTCGATCATCCATATCCCTGGCGCTGCCCGTTCTTTTACAAGTGCTTTCATTCTGAGCCTCCGATTTTTTTCCAGTATCGGCCATTTTGCCATATCCTGGATTGCCGCAAAAGAATCTACTACACTTCTCAGTCGATTTTGGCGATACTGCCTTGTCCTTCAGGTGCTTGCCGAGGCATGGAGGTGAACGAAATGAATAAATATAAGGTATTAGTTATCGATGATGAGGAAGAATTCACCACGGCTCTGGCCGAGCGACTGGAGACGCGCGGGATGGCGGTTGAAACCGCATTGAGTGGTGAGCAGGCGCTCGAAAAGGCAGTTGACCATGAATTTGACGCAGTGCTGTTGGATTTAGCAATGCCCGGATGGAATGGCATCGAGACCCTCAAGCGCCTGAAGAAAGCGAAACCCGACCTGCAGATCATTCTCTTGACAGGCCGGGCCACTGTGGGGGAGGGTGTCGAGGCAATGAAGCTCGGCGCCCTGGATTTGGTGGAAAAGCCAGCTAAGTTGCAGGATCTGCTAGAAAAAATAGAAGAGGCAAGTGCCCAAAAAACCCTGCTGTTTGAAGAGCGTGTGGCCCAAGACCTAGATGAAATCATGAGGAAGAAGGGATGGTAATTGCCTCAATAGCGAGTAACCCATGAACAATTATAAGAAAAAATCCGAACTCAAGCGGACCGCGATCATGTTGCTGGGGGTGGTACTGTTTTGTGCGGTCTATTTTTTGCCTAACCTACCGCCAGCAATGGATCCAAAGGGCGAGTCATTTCCACTGACCCACGAGGGTAAAGCCGCTGTTGCCTTGTTTTTGTTGACCGTGGTGTGGTGGGTATCTGAGGTAGTGCCCATCGGCATCACTTCAATCACGGTCGGTGTGATCCAGGCCCTGTTTTTGATTCGACCGGCCAAGGTGGCGTTCACCGATTTTATGGATCCGTCGGTCTGGTTCATCTTTGCTTCGCTGGTTATCGGCACCGTGTTTACAAAGACGGGCCTGACCAAGCGAATGGCGTACAGAATGCTCGGGGTCGTAGGTGAAAAGACGAGCATGATCTTTCTCGGCTGCTTTATCATGACCTCGGCCATGACCCTGGTGATGGCGCACACCGCGGTAGCAGCGACCCTCTATCCCCTGTTTCTCGCGGTCAACTCCTTATACAGCGATGAAGAAAAGCCCACCCGGTTTGGCCGCGGGCTGTTTATGGGTATGGCCTTTGTCGCAGGTGCGGGGAGCATCATTACACTGCTAGGCGCGGCCCGTGGGGCAGTGGCCCTTGGTTTTTTTAAAGATATCACAGGGCGCACCATCGGATTCTTCGAGCTGTCCTACTACATGCTGCCAGTAGGGGTGGTAATGACCTTCTTGCTGTGGGTTTTCTTCATGGTGTACTGCCGCCCTGAGCAAAAGACCATTCCAGGGCTTAAGGATCGGGTCCAAGTGCTGTACAAACGGTTGGGGCCCATCACACGCGGTGAGATCCTCTCTCTGGTCATTGTCTTGTCGGCCATTGCTGTATTGGGCGTATGCTCGCTCGTGCCTGCCTTTAAAACGGTCAGCAAGAGCGCGGTCTTACTGGTAACGACAATTTCGTTTTTTGTTCTTAGAATTCTTAAACTAGAGGACCTTGAAAAGACCTCATGGAATATCATTTTGCTGTTCGGCGGGGCCATGAGCATCGGCTTTTGCCTTTGGCAGACCGGTGCAGCCAAATGGATCGCAGTGCATTGGCTGACCATGTTTGAGAATTCCCCTGGATTTGTCTTCATCATGGGTATTTCGTTCTTCGTTCTGATTATGACCAACCTGATTATGAACGTCGCGGCCATTGCCATTTCTTTGCCAGTGGCCCTGATGATCGCGCCATATGTGGGCGTTTCAGCCGACGTGATCCTATACGCTTCGTTGGTGACTGCGGGCATGCCGTTTCTCCTGCTCGTGGGTGCTGCGCCAAACGCTATTGCCTATGCCAGTGGTCAGTTTACGACCCGCCAATTTTTTATCGCAGGTATTCCGGCGAGTTTGCTACTGATGGTCGTTTTGGCGGTGTTTGTCTGGGCCATCTGGCCGGCAATGGGCATGCCAGTGACAACAAACTGACTGCACAGAGAGGTCCCTTGTCATGACGCAACAGATGCCTTTAAAAAACGTGCTACTCGTTGACGATGAAAGGGCGTTTATCGATACCATGGCTGAGCGCCTCGTGCAGCGTGGGATATCAGCATCGCTGGCGTATTGCAGCGAGGATGCTCTCGATAGACTCGACGCCGAGGGGATAGACATCGTTGTTCTAGATCTGAAGATGCCGGGTATGGATGGCATGGCACTGCTGAGCGCCATCAAGCAGCGGCACCCCAATATTGAGGTTATCATGCTGACCGGGCACGGATCGAGCAAGGAAGAAGCCACGGCCCGGGACCTCGGGGTGTTTGCCTACTTGACAAAACCCCAGCCCATTGACGCGTTGACCCAGGTGATTCGCCAGGCCGACGAGAAGAGGCAGCAGTAGTATAGTGCTATGTCAAACGTTTTCTTGTGGGTAAGATCGAACATTCCCCCTTTGCCAAAGGGGGAGGTCTTTAACCCGGCATTGGAGACAGAGCAAGACAATAGATAGGAGCCTGGTGTGAGGAGACTCGACGATCGGCTAGAGCAGAGCAGAATTGCCCCTCCTGGACCGCCGCCTCGACGCCGATATCGCAAGCTGTTGAGCTTTTCCATTCTGTCGATCACGCTGGTATCGGTAATGCCGCTAATTCTGGTCACTTGGATCAAGCATCGGGAATACGAGAAGGCGCTCAACGCAGAACAAATTCGCCCGATCGCCCGACTCACGGCCAATGCCAAGCTCTCTCTGGAGTCCTTTCTCTCAGAACGCCTGTCCGCCCTGTCGCTGGTTGTCCAGGAAAAGACAATTGAAGAGCTCCGGGATCCAGGGAACCTCAAGCACGTGCTGCGCAGCTTAAAGCGTGCATTTGGCGGCTTTACCGACTTGGGCCTTATCAATGGAAACGGGCTGCAGGTCTCCTATGCCGGTCCGTACAACCTTCAGGGAAAAAGCTACAAGGAACAGGACTGGTGCCACGAGGTGGCCATGCGCGGGGTGTATGTGAGCGACGTGTTCATGGGATATCGAAAGTTTCCCCACTTTGTGATCGCCATTCGCCACGATTACGGCGACGACTCAAGTTATCTCCTTCGAGCCACGATTGAATCCGAGGCGATCAACAAGATGATGCTCAGGTGGATGCCCCTGCCGGCCAGCGATGCATTTCTGATCACACACAAGAAGGTGCTCCAGACCCCCTCCCGGCACCACGGGGACATTTTCAGCAAGGTCAACGTGCCGGCAATGCCCTATTCGAACGATGCGGAAATCATCGAGACAACAGACGAAAGGGGAGATCCGTTAATCGTGGGGTATGCCTATGTATCCCGCTCTCCCTTTATCGCCGTGCTGTTGCACCACCCCGGTACCATGCACGCGAGCTGGCTCCCATTGCGTCGGAACCTGGTGATAATCTTGCTGATCAGCACAGTGTTGATTATCGCGGTCGTGGTGACCGGATCAGCCTACATGGTGCGTCGAGTGCGCGAAGCAGATACCCGACGCACCGCAGTGTTGCACAAGGTGGAGTACACCAACCGAATGGCGGTGATCGGTCGATTGGCTGCCGGGGTGGCCCACGAAATTAACAATCCCCTGGCCATCATCAGCGAGAAAGCAGGCCTGCTCAGCGATTTGTTTCGCTTGTCCGACACCATGCCCTCAAAAGAGAAGATTTTGAAAATCGCCGATGCGATCAGCAAATCAGTGGAGCGGTGCAGCGCAATTACCCATCGATTGCTCGGCTTTGCAAAGCACATGGACGTGCGGCGGGACCAGGTCAACCTGTCCCTGTTAATCGAGGAAGTCCTTGGATTCTTGGATAAAGAAGCCCATTACCGCGGCCTTCACGTCGCACTGCACCTGGCAGACGATATCCCCTTCTTGGAAAGCGATCGGGGCCAGCTGCAGCAGCTATTTCTCAACATTATCAACAACGCGTTTGCCGCCGTGGACGAGGGCGGAGAAATAACCATCGATGGAAAAATGGTCGGCGACAACCAAGTGGAGGTGAGCATTGCCGATAACGGCATCGGCATCCCAGAGGAGAATCTTCAACAGATCTTCGAGCCATTTTTTACGACCAAGGATGGCTCTGGTACCGGCCTTGGCCTGTCCATCACCTACGGCATTGTCGAGAAACTGGGCGGAAAGATTTCGGTCACCAGTAAAGTCAACAAGGGCACTTGTTTTCGTGTAACATTGCCCATAACCAGGGAGTAAGCTTCCTGATTGGGGACTGGAGTCATGCGAATCCTCATTGTAGACGATGAAATGGCGTTGGTCGAAACCATGGTGGAGCGGCTGGCAATCCGGGGTATCGAGGCCCAGGGCTTCTCCACAGGTCGCGAGGCTGTTGAGGCGATTGCGAATCAGCCGTTCGATGTGGTCTTGCTAGACGTCAAGATGCCAGAGATGAGCGGACTTCAGGTGCTAAGGAAAATCCGGGATATCAATCCAAAGCAAAAGGTGATCCTGCTAACCGGCCACGGATCTCGCGACGATGCCGACGAGGGTATTCGGCTGGGCGCTTTGGATTACTTGATGAAGCCGGTGAATATAGAAGACCTGATCGGAATTTTAAAGCAGGCGAGCAACCAGAGAGGCGATTCATGACCGACGCTATCAAGGGCGTGCTCCGAGACCAGCTGCTTTTTAGCGGGATGATCGGTGCCAATCTGTCCCACGAGATCAATAATGTTTTGGCCACGATTGCCGAGCTCAACGGCCTGACCGAGGATCTAGCGACGTTTGGCGACCCTGCTGACGGCGTTGGAGTAGACAAGCTGCGCAGCATTACCGAGCGCATGGATGTCCAAATCGAGCGGGGCAAGCGCATTGCCAAGCTGCTCAATCGGTACTCCCACGCAGGAGAAGAAGGGCCCCAGCCTATGGATATCGAGCCGGTATTGAGCGAATTGACAGATTTGACGGATCGATTGGCCCGCCTGCGAAAAGTAGAGATGGAGATCTTTCCTCCAGATAAGCGGATTTCAATAACCGCACAGCGGTTTGATCTACTACACGCGCTCTTCCGCCTGGTCTGGCTGGCTTTGAACGCAGCCAGCGAGGGCAGCAAATTGAACATTTGCTGCACCGAGGAGGACGAATGGATTTGCTTCGATATCACCAGTGACCATGTGGGTAAGGGAGTTGAATCTTCGGCAAAAGCGTTTGAAACCATCGATCGCATCGCCCGTCTGCGCGGAGGAGATATCCAGAGCACAATCGGTCCAGATGGGCCGTGGTCGATCTCGCTGAGACTACCAAAACAGCTGCATCCAACAGGCGCATTGACGGGATGAAGCCGGGTCAACGCAAGTTAACGTAAGCCGGAAGATGCCTTAAGTGGGCACGCATTCAGGAGGGATCCATGCCATCAATCCGTGTCTTGATCGTAGATGACGAGCAGGAGTACGCCACTGCCCTGGCCGAGCGCCTCACCATGCGGAATTTGGATGTGGCCACTGCCGATAGTGGCGAGTCTGCCCTTGCCGCACTTGAAAAACGACCTGTAGATGTCGTTGTCTTGGACGTGATGATGCCGGGTATGGGCGGTCTGGATGTGCTGGTCGAGATTAAAAAACACTATCCAAAGGTCTCTGTGCTCTTGTTATCTGGACACGCCGAGATGCAGACCGCCATTAAAGGAATGGAGCTGGGTGCGTATGATTATCTCGTCAAACCGGTGAATATTGATGAATTGATATATAAGATAGAAGACGCACACCAAGCGGTGTAATGCCGGCGATGTGAATGGATGTTCAGTTGGCTAAAACAACTCTTATCGACCAAGGATACGGATAAATCCGCCAATGGTGAAGCGCTCGCTACCTTGCAGGAGAGCTTTAAGCGACGGTACCATAGCTTTCAGCGCCTATTGGCCGCGAATCAAAACGCGCTCGGTCTGATGACAGAAATCGAGGAAATGATCGATGCCGGGCACCCGACCAGTATGGCGTTTGTTCGGTCCAGAACCACCCGCTTGGCCGCTGCTGTGTTTCAAATCATCAAGCACCTCGATACCATTGCACCAAAAAAATACGACGCGTTGTACGAGCAGCTGAAAACCATCCAGACCAACATTGCATCGCGCCTAGACCGCCGCACTGATCTCGCCGATGTGCCCCTGGTGATGCCGTTGGACCAGGTGAATGTAACTATAGCCGAGCAGGTCGGCGGCAAAATGGCTGCCTTGGGCGAGCTCGGCACCATCCCCGGGATAACCATCCCCCCTGGATTTGCAATTACTGCCAAGGGATATCGCTGCTTTGTAGAGCAAACCGGGATCGATCAGGAGATAAACCGGATCATTCAGTTGCAAGAGGCCGTGGACCAAGAAGGAGGTGCTGATCTTAGCGCCAAAATCGAAGCGCTGATCCTCGCTGCGGATCTGCCGGCTGAGCTCGAGCAGGCGATCATGACCCATTATCAGCAGTTAATGGCCAAGATGGGCAACGATGCCAAAGTGGCGATGCGCAGCAGCGCAGTGGGTGAAGACAGCCACGACATGTCCTTTGCCGGGCAATACCGGTCGGTTCTAGACGTACCAGCAACTGATCTCCTGATGGCCTATAAGACTGTGGTGGCCAGCAAGTACAGCACCCAGGCCATGGCTTACCGGTTGCACTATGGGATCCGGGATGACGATGTGGACATGTGTGTGGGGTGCATGCCCATGATCGACGCTAGCTTTGGCGGGGTGGTTTATACAGCAAGCCCGCTGGACAGTGCCAATGACGCGGTTTTCATATACGCAGTGGCCGGGCTACCCCAGCAGGTAGTGGACGGCAGCGCCGCAGCTGATGCCTTCATCGTATCCAAAACCGAGCCCTCGGCCGTTTCCATAAAGCCGGGTGATGCGCCCAATGGTTCGAAACCGAGCCAAGAGGCATTGCGACTGCTGGCAGACCAGGCCGGGTCGATCGAGTCCCACTTTGGAGGTCCTCAGGACATCGAATGGGTCATTGACCGGGATAACGCATTGATTATGTTGCAGAGCCGGCCCCTGCGTCAGACCCTGGAAGCCCCTTCATCACCTGATCCCGAAGCCTCACCCGACACCGTGCCCCCCCTTGCCTCGGGCGGCACGACTGCCAGTCGAGGAGTGGGTGCAGGGCCTGTATTTATCGCCACCCAAAGGGAGGATGCTGCCAAATTTCCGCCTGGCGCGGTATTGATCACGGCCCAACCCTTACCGTTCTGGGCCACCCTGCTCGATCGCGCTGCCGCGGTGATTACCGAGCAGGGCAGCGTGGCCTGCCACTTGGCCAATTTGGCTCGGGAGTTTGGCGTGCCAGCCCTGTTTAACGTGAACAGCGCTACTGACCAGTTCACACCTGATCAGACCATCACCGTGGATGCAGATGCACGGAAAATATACCAAGGGCGCATCGAAGCGTTGCTAAACCAGTCGCCGAAACCGCAGCCCATTGTACACAACAGCCCGGTACACCGAACATTGAAGGAGATTGCCAAGTTCGTGCTGCCGCTTCGGCTGATCGATCCAGAAGAAGAGAACTTTACCCCGGAGCACTGCGAGACCTTGCACGACATCACCCGGTTCTGCCATGAAAAGGCCGTCTATGAGATGTTTCACTTTGGGGTTGAACACCATTTTCCGCAAGTGGCCAGCCGGCGGTTGTTTACGGACGTGGCCACCCAATTTTGGATCATCGATCTGGATGACGGCCTGAGTAAGGACGCAACCGATCCCTATTTTGTCAAGATAGATGAGATCGTATCGATTCCCATGCTCGCCATATGGCGCGGGATGAAATCCCTTGCCTGGAGCGGGCCCCCGCCAGTAGACGCGCGCGGTTTTTTTCAAGTGGTGGCTGAATCGACCATGGATACCAACTTAAACAGCACGGCCCCGTCTGATTATTCAGCTGGCAGCCACTTTATGATCGCCAAGAACTACTGCAGCCTGCAATCCAGGTTTGGGTATCACTACGCCACCGTGGAAACCATCGTGGGCGACCGCCCCTTGGAAAACTTCATCAGCTTTCGATTTGGCGGGGGCGGTGCAAACCAGGAACGGCAGATCCAGCGCGCCCGACTCATTGCTGAGATTCTGGACGTACATGGGTTCCGCGCGGATCAGCGCAAGGACATGGTGGACGCACAACTCGGCGGATACGATCAAACCCGGATGTCACAGGCCCTCGAGGTGGTTGGATACCTCCTGGTTCACACGCGCCAACTAGACATGGTCATGTCTGACGGCGAGACGTTCAACCGCTACAAAGCCGATATGCTCAGGGATCTGGAAAAAATTGGGAAGTAAGCTGTACCTTATTCAGTTTTGACGAGCCCGGCTCTTCTGACCGCTTGATTTAACAGCGGCACAAATGCAGCGGCGGCTTTCTGATTGCCCTCGGCGCTGGGGTGGCTGTCGGCTCCATTTCCCGTGGGGTACGCGGCGTAGTTGGTACGACCGCGATCAGTGAGCACATCGTAGTAGTCGAAAACAATCACGTTGCGCTCTTTGTATTCTTTAAGCCATCCGTTTTTATCCTTGAGCCAGTTGTTGAATGCCCTGGCGTAAGGACCGCTCTCATGTCTCGGTTTTCCAAGTACCTTTCGTGCAATGGCCTTCAGCAGAGAATCGGGCTCGAAATAATTTGCTACGGGCGGTGCGGTTACTGCCACAAACAGCACGCTGGGGTGTTTGGCAAATTCAGGAAGTAACTGGTTGTATGCAGCCTTGGCATTCCAAACGGTGAGCTCCGGTCCTGTGGGATTGCCCGGCGCAACCCCCTCCCCGACAAACCGATTATTGGGGAAACATGATTTAAAGGCGACGATGTCGTTACGACGACCGTCCTCGTAGAAACGGTCTTGTTGATCACAGGTTAGGACTCGGTTCATTTTCGTTTTAAATTTTTCAGGCCAATGGAATATATCTGTCAGCTCACCTATCTCACTACCATAGGATGCCTCATGTACGACGTAGTTATTCTGTTGCAATAGTGTACGAAGTCCGCCGCCGTTCTCGTGCGTCCGAAAAATACACTGACTTCCCTGTTCACCCCCCACATCAGCCATCATCTGCCCACCACAGGAGTGATGAATGAACAGAAAATCCAGCGCTGTAGAAGGTGCAGTAGTAGCATACTCACTCATGTCAATCGTCTCCGTGTTGTTCGGTTCCAGTTTCTCGTCGAATCGCCCATCACCATGGGGAATGACAGCCAAGGTCACTGTGCCGAGGACGGCAGCAATGACCCCAACGAGAACTATTTTTTTCATCGCACGCCTCCTTGATAGTCGGCAAAAGCTAGGTTCGCCTAACAACGATAGTAGAGTTTAACCATGGGCAACTGTTTTTCTAGGACATAGCCATTCTTTTTAACCAACGCCTGCAGATTGGACATCTTTGAAGACAAATGCTGGTATGCATCTGATGCGTGATCTTCAATATCCAAGGCTAGGTATGATTCCTTTGCCATTGTTGCCAAAATTGCAGACAAGAATTTTTCTGGCTGATGGAGGTGCTCAAACACGTCTTTTCCGCAAAAGAAATTGGGCTCTGTTTCCAGGTTTGGCGGATCGATGGCGGCGCTTGTTTTGGCGATGATAGTGGCTTCAGGTAACAGATGTTGTAATAGGGACAGGGTGATATCTCTGTACAAAAGGTCGTAATCGATTATTTCAATGGATTTAATTTTCTGGACTGCTGCACGACCTCTTTTAAATATCAGGTAAAACAAGCCATGGGGAATACCTGGCCCAAGCTCACAATATCGAATCTCAGATAGAACTGAATCTACTGCAACGTATTGCCGCGATACGTCGTATAGATAGTCCGGGTACACCATCGGGTATTGCAAGTATCTAATAATAAACAAATTTTGATTCAGCTCGTAGTATCGCCGGATCTGTTGCTCGGATTGATGACCGGGAAGGGCCAAGTTGGTAGCATCGAGAATCAAGTGCACATACTCTGTGGACCCCACACGGAGCACCTCGAGCCATCTCTCCAAGTAGTCGGTTTCGTTTGCTACGCTAAAGACTGAATCCTTGTCGCAGCACTTTTCCAAATTGGGCAGATAGTACCCGCGGTACATATTTTTGAGTAGAAAAGACAAATAATCGACGTTGACATCACCGTGTTTCTGGGCACAGAAATAGTGGGGTTCAAGGAGATATCTTTTGACATATCGATGCTGTACAACCCTTTTCAACAGCCGTTGTATCACTGGCTACTCCTTGTAACTGGGAAATAGAGCCTTAGACAAAAGACAACTCTCGTACGCTATTTTCGGGATATTGGCGGTGTAATGGGTACCTGTCCGACCTTTTCTATAATAAAGGATTTCTTTTCATCCTTGGAAATATCATAATCATTTGGATAGGGATATTTTTCATGAATCAGCGTCAGTGGGCTTTTCAGCTTTGTCTCCTTGTAGTCATCAATGCTTGAGACTTTCTCAGCTGGGCTCCCCATGATATAACAGTTGTCGGGGAAACTCTTAGCGACGAGAGATTTGGGAGCAATGACGCAATTTTTGCCGATCTCGACGTTCGGCATTATTGTTGATCCGAAGCCAATAAAACAATTATCGTTGATCTTTATCTTTCCATAATGCCCAAACACGTTCTTCTTGTCTTCGTGAAAGATCAACACACTGCCATCGTGGGTAAAAAATGTTACATTTCCCGAAATCAGCACATGATTGCCGATTTCAATGAGATAGGGTTCTGAGAAAAAGTTGCAAGAAAAAAAGCGGCAGTTCTCGCCAACCGTTACACCTCTATCCCGTGCGTGTTCTACGTTCCACTCAGCTCTATTGTCTCTATATAATTGCGCCATGTATAGTTGTCGTGAGTATTTCTTGGAAAAATCGCTATCGGGAAATGTCTTTGTGAATTGGGTTCCGACCTTGATCAGCGACTTTTTAACGGTTTCTTTGATCAGTTGTCGCATGTTACTCTTACTTCCGCGCTAGACCTAAATCACACGAAATAATCCATAAATCAGACCTTTTTTTGCAAATACGGTAATACTCGACCAATGTCAAGACTATTTTCTGCGCTATTGTCGAGTGTGTTGAATGTCTAAATTGAATAATTCCAATGGGTTATAGATAGGCTAATCAAAATTGAACATCTCGCCCGCCTACGCATCTGCTCGGTCGAGCTAAGGCGGGGTTTTGGAGTTTCAAATTGAACATCTCGCCTTAGACTTCGAAGATTGAACATCCCGCCGTAGGCTTGGCGAAGGCGGACACGACCAATTTGATGACGTCGCCCGCCTTCGCCAAGCCTACGGCGGGGTTTTCGACCTTCAAACTATTGGGAACCCATTCTGATTAACAATAGCAAGAGCTTCGGATGATGTCTGCCACTGCTTCGAACACATCGGACAGGCGCAGGGTGCCCACAGAGCGGCATTCCCGCGTGACCCCAATACGAGCCTGTGAGATACCCCAATACGAGCCCCAATACGAGCCCCCAATACGAGCCTGTGAGATACTTTTTCTCATGTTCGGAAATTGGCCCCCAATACGAGCCTGTGAGATACTTTTTCTCATGTTCGGAAATTGGCCAGAATTGCCGAATGATACGCTTTGCTCTCAGAATCGGGATGCCGATCTTAGACGTTGGCAATGAATTTCAGAAAAATCGACAGCAAAATGTGGAAATCCAGATCATTACGTTTGTTGTTCTTGGATTTTGGCCGCACCGGTCCTGTGAGTGAGCAGGTTTGGTGGCTGGATACGCTGTTTGTACTGCTATGCAGCAGCGCGGATGTCCGGCGGCTTATACGAGCCTCGCGGAAACTCGACGTCTCGGACACCCCGCTGCCACATATCTGATGCGTACCAGTATTGATCTAGAAAATTGCGAAGGGCTTCCCGGTAGGCTTCTGCTGCTGCTTTGGTCGCTGCGTGACAAATGGGTTTTCGCGTCCGTATAAAGGGCTCCTTGGGGTTGTCCCTGGGATCAACCTTATCCAATCTGCGGGGCCCCATGGCCGACCGACCTTCCCGCTCCCGTTGCTCTCTATACTGCGCCTCGAGCTTTCGGACTTCTCGTCGAAAATAAGCCTGGCGTTTGTGCTCGGGCATGTGCTCCCATCCAGGTAGCGGACTGAGCTTCACCCGCACCGTTTTCATAAATGCTTCCGGCTTCTTACCGTTCTTCAGCCCTCCGGCCTTGTGCCAGGCCGTCCAGTCGATGTAAGAGAATTTCTCTACTTCACCAGTGGCGAGTTGCTTGTAGGAGGAGAATCCCTTCCAATGGGCCACCCCATCGACAAGACCGTCTTTTGACACATTGGTCACCGCATAAAACAGCTGCTGCTCCAAGCTTATATCATCTACCGCCTCGGTCGACCGATTTCTAGAGGAAAAGAGCGCCCCTTCCCGGCCGTAGTACTTATTGATACCCCTGGCGACCAACGAGTTGAACATCTGATGGAACCTGGCAAAGGCCTGGATGTGTTCGGGGGCATCAGAGATAGGCGCGATGAGGTCTTGCTTGTGGTTGATATTGAAATCTAACGCGAACAATTTTACAGGATACTTCTCCAACGCCCTGCCTGCGGATGCACCGATAATCTGGCGGACCTGCTCGTCTGGCCGGAATCACTACTGTCCAAAACAGCTCGGATCTGTCCTGACCCGTCGCTTGGTTGCTGATTTTCCCGTAGTTTGAGGTCTTTTTCTTGGTCTAGGTTACCCCCTCCTAACTTTTGTGCTGTCCAATACCCGGAATCGGGAGGTTGAGCTGGGCGATCGGTGCCGGTTCGACGTGCCACGAGGCAGGATCGTCCAACCATTCCCGCAAATCGCGG
>JAAUYD010111448.1_pt1 | contig 71829 bp, 52 predicted proteins | sample 7278101 | NCBI WGS metagenome assembly JAAUYD01 (sample SAMN14350128, study PRJNA611818) | marine sediment metagenome | isolation source: surface marine sediment (0.6m) | place: French Polynesia: Moorea | collected 2018-08
CGAAATCTTCATAACCTGCGCCGTCACCCTTCCCGGGGCCGATTTGCGGCATCGCGATGGCGCGAAAAGACTGGTCCGTCTGGAAGGTGCCGGAATGGCAGCTGGCGCAGTCTCCCTTGCGCGGTGAATAAAAGATACTCATGCCCTTCCGTTGCGCCAGGCTCAGCGCGCCACGTTCGCCGCGCAGGAAACGGTCAAAGGGGCTGTTGTCGGCGCGCCAGTTGGCTGCTTCGAATGCCGCGATTGCGTTGGCCGCGTGCGTAAATCGAATGTCTGTCGCAACAGTGACGTCGGGGTACACGGCGATGAACTGCTCGACGTAAGCCGGGAGTCCTCGCAGCCGTTCGGTGAGCTGCTCCCAGACACCGCCAGGACCGGCCAGATTGCCCGCAGCGGCGGCGTCCGCAACCGGGTTCTCGCCGGCCTGCCCTGCCATTTCGGTGCCCGACGTAACCGGAAACATGGCCTGAACCGCGAGCACGTTATCAAGACCTTCGGGCAGATCATGTCCGGCAGGTGATTCGATGCCATTGGGATAGTCAGGATTCGGTTGAACACGACCATCGTGAAACATGACCTCGAACTCGCGGGCCCCGAGGTTGAATACCTGCGGAGCATTGCGCGGTACGCGCTCGTGCACGGCGTTGGCGCCGACTCCGGTATCGCGCGTTACACCGAGCCCACGCCCTCCCTCACCGATCGGCAGCGCGAGTCCATCGCTCGTGCCGGTAAACGAGTGGTGGCAGGTCGCGCAGGAGATATTGAAGTTGCCGCTCAGGACCTTGTCGTAGAAAAGCTGTGCGCCGAGAGAGACTTTTGCGCCGTCAACCTGCCCGCTGTCGTAGTAGTCACGGTCGTCGACGGGAGTGGCTGGCACAAGAGTCCGCGCAGCCAGGCCGGCGTGTGCCGAGTTCGCGAGAACGACAATCGCTGTAACAAATGGCATTAACGACAAACGGCGGAATTCGTTCATGATCGGCCTCCATTGCGGGCTTCCAATTCGATGCCCGCAGGCTCGCACGTGGGCTGAACGGTCCGCCACGACAGAAACTGTCCGAATGTCGGAGTTTCGGCCAGCCAACTGCGCGATCGACCTTTGCCGCGCTCGCGGCGTTCGTCACAGAGTGCGCGAGGACGCGACTATGCCACCGTCGACCGGGATCACGGCGCCTGAAATGTAGGCGCTCGCTAGCGACGCCAGGAAGATGGCGGTTCCCGCCATGTCACCAGGCCTGCCCCAACGCCTGAGCGGCACATTGTCCCGGATTTCGTTCCCCATCGCTTTTGCCACGCCCGCCGTCATCTTGCTGTGGAAAGGGCCCGGCGCAATTGCATTAGCCGTAATGTTTCGATCGGCCAGGTGCGAGGCGAGCGTACGTGTGAGGTGATGGATCGCGGCTTTGCTCGGGCCGTAGGAATAGGTGCCGAGCTTATTGACGTTGATGCCGTCGATCGAGCCAACGTTTATGATCCGCGCAGGATCTTCTGGTGTGGCTGATGCTGCCAACAGCGATAGCAAGGCCTGGGTCAGAAAGAACGGCCCTTTGACGTTAATGTCCATGACCTTGTCCCAGCCGTTCTCGGGAAACTCCTCGATAGATGCACCCCAGGTCGCGCCGGCATTGTTCACGAGGACATCGAGCCGAGTCTCGCGGGACTTGATTTCATCGGCGAGAGCGCTGACGCCCTCGGTCGTCGACAGATCCGCAGGTATCGCAATACACTCGCCCTGCCCGGACAGTCTTTCGGCAGTAGCATTGCAGGCGTCAACCTTGCGCGCGGAAATATAGGTCTTTACGCCGTTGGCGACATAGCCTTCGGCGATCATCTCGCCGATTCCGCGAGAGCCGCCTGTGACGAGGGCTACCTTGCCCGTCAGATCAAAAAGGTTACGCATGGCCGATCCCCGTGTGTTTCATTACAATGGCTGTCCGAAACCGAATCCTACCGACCCCGGAGCCGAATATGAAAGGTGACGCCACCGTCATCGAGCACCTGAACAAGGTCCTCAAGAACGAACTCACTGCTATCAATCAGTATTTCCTGCATTCGCGGATGCTGAAAGACTGGGGTTTGGCCAAGCTTGCCGACCATGAGTACGCCGAATCGATCGACGAGATGAAGCACGCAGATGAGATCATCGAACGAATCCTGTTCCTCGAGGGCCTGCCGAATCTCCAGGACCTCGGCAAGCTGCGGATCGGCGAGCACGTGCCCGAGATGCTGCAATGCGATTTGGATATGGAACTTGATGCCATCCCGGATCTGAAAGCGGCGATCGCCTACTGCGAGGCGCACAAGGACTACGTCAGCCGCGATCTGTTCGACAGGATTCTGACGTCAGAGGAAGAGCACGTTGACTGGCTCGAGACGCAACTCGTCCTAATTGAGAATGTTGGTTTGCAGAACTACCTGCAATCGGCGCAATAAAGCAGCGCTCTACCACTCACCAAGTCTCTCCAGCTTGTTGCGCAGGCCAGGAAATGGTGCGCCCTTGGTGTACGCCAGCGTGGCCTGCTCACGGGCGCCTTCGTAGTCTTTCATGTCGACAAGCAACAATCCGTAGTTGTAGTGATATTCGGCGAAATCGGCGCCGAGTTTCAACGCGTCGCCGTATGCATCGAGCGACCTGGCCAGTTCGCCGGCGCTGTGCAGGTAGATTCCCAGGATGTAGTACAGAACCGGGTCTTCGGGCGTGAACGTAATCGCACGGGTGAAGTAACACTCTGCAGGCAGAACCCATTCAACACATTGGCATTCCTCGTCGTCGGGGTTCGGGTTTGCAAGATGCCACTTCGCCATGCTGTGCAGGGCCCGATAGTGGTTTGGAAAATGCATCAGAGTGTAATGGATGTCCTGAGGCAGCGGCCCCATGATGCCCCCCTTCAGCATTTCAACGTCCGCATTGAAATGATTGTCCTCGACCAGCGCAAGCTTGTTCCAGCGCCCTTCGCCGAACCCGTACTTGTCCTGATCGCTGGTGTAATCCAGCGGCCGTCTGAAATTGTTGTTCGACAACGGTCCGCCGCAAAGATCGGCAAAGACCGGCTCAGCTACGAAGATCAGCACGACAGACGCGATTACGGCCCAGTACAGTTTTTGCTTGAGTCTCATACGGATAGTTTATCGAAAAACCGCCAATAGGTATTTAACATAAGAGCTTAGGGTGCAGAAAACTCGTGGGCTCCGACGTCGATGGCGCCGACCGACCGCCGCTTCGACCGCCCGGCGATATGCAGATATTCCGCGTCAACGGCACCTTCATGCAAGTGAACGGACTCGAGTGGCGATCCTTTGTCAATAGCGGGCGACCTGCGGGTAAGGCGATAGTCGTAGTTGCGGCGGTCTACGAAGCCACCGTCCTGGACATGCACGTTGCTGATCATGCCCGCATCACCGACCTCAAAGGTGCCTTTTCCTACAAACAGGTTGTTCTGTAACAGGCTGCGCTCCGTCTCTCCGCCTAGCTTTACAAACAGGCCGCTGTGCCTGTCATTGGCCAGTGTGTTGTTGACCAGCACCAGGTCCTGGACCGAGTGAACAAGCGCCCAATTCTCTGCCCGCGGGCCCTGCTGCATCTCGTTTCCGACGACGTAGGCAGTTCCTGGCTCTGGCAGATCGATCAGGTAACTTGAATCGCCAAGCCGCTCATCCATGAGGCGGTTGAATAAAATCCGGTTCTCGACCGCGCGGCTTTTTATCTGGTGGCCAACGCGGGCGTGATGAAAATAGCTGAAGCGTATAGTGAGCTTCGCAATTCGGCCAACGTAAATGTTGTGCGAGTACCCGTCGCCATACCCATTGTGACCGAACTCCGAGTGTTCGACCAGAATCTCGCTTGCCGGGTTGGCTCCCGTCAGGATGCCGTTCTCATTGTTCCGGAAGGCGCACCGACGGACGGTCAGATTTGCACCTTCCAGTCTGATGCCCGCCCCATTTTGATCCTCAACGACGGCGCCTGAAAACTCGATGTTCTCGACCACCGTATTGTCGCCCTTGATGACCCAGATCGCCTTGGACTCGGCAGAGTTGCCATTCGCCCGCAGGCGTGCCTTGCCATTGATACCGCGAATCGTCAGATCGTTCTGCGTCCATACCGCCACATCGCCGACGTACTCCCCGGACTCAATCTCGATCGTGTCGCCATCTCGTGCCTCGGCAGCCGCCTCACTGGGCCGCTCGAATGGCATCCCGGGCCCGACATGGTATACAACAGCCGTTGCCGGCATGGCGATCGACAGCAGGGTTAAGGTGAAAACGAGTTTCATGTATGGCGCCAATATCAGCTGACATCTTGACTGGCCTAACATCTATACTAGTGGGCCAATACGGTACAGTACAAGGCTCAGAAAGCGACGATTCGCAGAGTGTGACGGCGGACACAGTTGCAAGTGGTCAGTGCCTCAAGTTTCTCCATGCGACGCAAATCACTCCGACACTTCGGCGCTCATGACAGCATTGCGAATTCAGAATTCGAGTGGGAATAATCGCGAATGACGCTGACCGAGGGGCTCAAGGTATCAGTGGAACCGGCCAGGAACAGGTCGGATATTGCCAGACTCTGGCAAGACCTTGAGTCGCGGGCCGAAGGTCCGTTCTTTCTGTCGTGGGACTGGATCGGTAGCTGGTTGTCTGCCCTGCCCCAGCACATCGTGCCAAGCTTGCTTTGCGTCAGTACCGGCGATCGCACTGTCGGGCTCGGTATTCTGACCCGGACCGATCAACGGCGCCACGGGGTAATTCACAGCCAGGTTCTCTCACTCAACCAGTCAGGAGATGCCGAGCTCGATGGCATTGCCATCGAGCATAACGATATTCTCGTGGAACACGGGCTCGAAGCCGATGTCACTGCGGCCGCGTTGGCCTGGCTGGCGCGGGAATACCGGCGGTGGGACGAGTTCAATGTGTCATGGGCTACAACGGAGGTTGCCAGTCGCATGACGGCGGCTCGAGGGCCTATGCCGGCGCCTCGGGCGGTAGACGAGCGGCCCTATTTCATCGTGGGCCTGGACGAGGTTCGACGTAGCGGCGGCGACTATCTCGCAACGCTGAGTCGCAACACACGCTACCAGATTCGCCGCGCGATGAAACGTTACGCCGAGGCTGGACCCGTCGAGCTCAGTCGAGCCGCGTCAATAGACGAAGCCCTGGAAATGCTCGAGCAATTAAGATCGCTACACGAGGAGCACTGGAAAAAGCGCGGCGAACCGGGTGCTTTCCACGATGAGTTCCGGCAGAGCTTCCATCGGCAACTTGTTTCGAGCTGTTTTGCGTCCGGCGGTGTGGACCTGTTGCGAGTTTCGGCTGGTGGCGAGCCTTTCGGCTACCTCTATAATTTCTTTCATCGCGGCGTTGTCTACAACTACCAGAGCGGCTTCCGCTACACTGACGATGCCAAACTGAAACCGGGACTCGTGAGTCATGCAGTTGCTATTCAGGACTATCTCGACCGAGACGTGGTCGCCTACGATTTTCTTATGGGAAGGCACCGCTACAAGCAAAGCCTGGCAAATCGGACAGGCGCAATGGCCAGATTGATCTTTCAGCAGCCGCGACTCCGATTTCGGCTGGAAAATCTCATGCGCGATATCAAAACTCGCATTCAGGGAAGCTGACCGGTGTGCGAGAATCCGTCGCTCTGGGCTCGGCAAAGCAACTGTAATCCTGACTACCGGCGCGCCGCCGACCTTCAAGGGAGCTGATTAATGGCAAACAGCAACATCGATCTCTGGGATCGCTATGGCGACAGACTGATCCCGATCATGCCTTTCATGGACAACGTAATAACGTCGGCCGAAGGCTCCTGGATGACGGATGCCGACGGCCGTAGGATTCTCGATCTCGCGGCGGGTCAGTTCTGCAATATTCTTGGGCATAGCCACCCGGAGTTTACGCAACGACTGCAGGATGCGTTGCCGAAGTGCCTGCATACTGGATCCCAGTTTGTCACCGACAGCGTGCTCGCCACGACGGAGAAAATTGCCGCGATCACGCCCGGAAACCTCAACAACTCGATCCTGCTGTCTACCGGGACGGAGGCAAACGAGTTTGCAATCCGGGTCGCCAAGACCTTCACCAACCGCACTGGCATTGTCGGATACGATCGCGGCTACTACGGTATTTCGCTCGCAACGCGCAGTCTTAGCACCATTTCGGAAGGCCACGTCGATTTCTCGCCCAAAGTCCCCGAAACCTACTATCTCCTGGCGCCCACTGGCGATCAGTGTCCTCCGGGCCTCGATCGGAAAGCCCAGGAAATGTGGAGCCTGGAGCTTTCCCAGCGCCTGATAGGCGAGGCTTTCGAGAATGTCGCGGCCGTCATCGTGGAAACCATAATCTCCGCCGGTGGCATGATCTACCCGTCGGCGCAGTACCTGCAGGCGCTGAAGAAGATGGCGAACGATGCCGGCGCGCTGCTGATCGTCGACGAGGCACAGACAGGATTCGGGCGCTGCGGCGAGTGGTTCGACTGCCAAAACCTGGAAGTTCAACCTGACATTCTGGTGTTCTCGAAAACGTCCGGAAACGGCTACCCGTCGTCCGGCGTTGTGATTTCCGACGCGATCAAATCCAAGCTCCTCGAGCGAGGTTTCTACCATCTCTCAAGCCACCAGAACGACCCGGTTACGGCAACGGCTGTGAGCGCAGTAATCGACATAGTGCGGGAGAACGACTATCGGAAAATGTGCAAAGACAACGGCGAATACTTCGTTGCGCAGCTAAGGGAACTGGCGACCCGGCATCCGAATCTTGCCGACGTGCGCGGGCGCGGGCTGATGATCGCCTTTGAATTGCGAACCGACGATGAGGAACGTCGACCTTACCTCGAAATGCTCACGCCGTTTATCCTTGCCTGCAAGGAAAAGAACGTGCATCTCACATTCTCATATTACGAGGGTGCCATTCGCATTATTCCGGCTATTAATATCGAGCGGGACGACATCGACTTCGCGCTCAATGTCCTCGACGAGGTGTTGACGGACCTCGAGAACGGCAAGATTGATGCGAAGCGAGTCGCGCAGAAGAACAAGGTAATCCGCGAGAGCCTCAAGACACGCAAAGTGAAGCGCACATTGAATCGGCTTTGGGAGACCAGCCCGAAGTACTGGGTCAGGAAGATTCTCGGTTCCTGAACCTGACGAGCTTCGCGGCACGTCCAAACCCGCGGCGCACGACGTCGCGCAACAGAGACTGCCACAGGTATAAGGCGGGCATCGGGTCACGCCAATTGAACACAGCCAACGACGTGCGTCCTTTCAGCGCGCCAAAGTACATCGACCAGGGGTACGACCGGCTGCGTAGGTTGGCCATCAGTGAGACGAGAAAACTGTCTTCCGCGATCCAGCGTACCGTCCGGTCGAGCTGAGTCCCGGGTTGTACGGCCCTGCCGTGCAGTAGCTGGTAGGCCGTCTCGCTCAGATTTACGCCTGCAGCTGTGCCGAGACCGTGCTGGTCCCAATGCCGGGTATTGATTTCTATCAGCGCGTAGCGGTTCTTACCCTCGTCGAACTTATACTCGACCTCCGACAGGCCGACATAGCGCAGTCGCTTGAGTAGCCTGGCACTCAGCTCTACGATCTCGGGGACCGGCCTGGCCTCAACAACCACTCCGGTCCCGGCGTTGGGCGGATACTGGATGAATTTTCTGCCGGTGAACCAGGCAACGATCTCCGACTCGAAATCGCAGCAGGAGCCGAACACGACCAGGTTCGTCTCTGGGCCTGGAATGTACTCTTGCACTGCAACTCGTTTGTCGAATTCCGCGATAGCAACATACAGGGCGCGCAACGTGTCGAAGTCCTCGACACGGATTGCCTTTTGATCGCCGACAACTGTGCGGATGCCGTCACGGCGCCAGCTTGCTGCCACGACCGGCTTGATTACGCTGGGGAACGCAAGTTGATCGCGCGTCGCCTCGAGGTCCTCAGCGCACGTGACCTCAACGGTTTGCGGACAATAGACGCCCGCTTCGACCGCAATTGCCGCAAGAGAGGACTTGTCCAGAATAGAACTCAGAATTTCCGACGATGGATACAACAGTGTGTAGGCGCTTGAAAGTTCATCCCGATATCTCATGATGAAGTGGACGTCATGATCACGAGTCGGGAACAACACGGGTTTGCCTTCGAGGTCCGCGGCGAGTTCCATCAGGAAGTCCCGGCATGCTTCGGGCGCTGTCTCGGTGTCCGGAAAGAGCCTGAATGACACATACTTGGATCGGTTGCCGAAAAACGACTTGTCGGAGCTCAGGCCGATGAGCTTCCTGCCCGGTCGCCACAAGTCTCGCGCGATCGCAAGCCCTGTATAGTGCATGTTGAGAATGACAACAGGAGAATCAGGCGCCGTCATTCGTCCCCCCTCGCTGGAACAAAGCCAATGCTTCTTTCAAGCCGTCGCGGTAAATCAGGTAGACGAGGCCGGCATAGGCGATCGCACCGACCCCCACGAGCTGCAACAAGTAGAGAACTTGCCCAGCCTCGCCAACTACATAGGGTTTGGCCACGACCACAGCCGCGTACATTCCGGCAGACGCCAGTGCCGGACGGAGCATTCCTCCCAGGAGTGTCCAGATACTCATGTCTACCGAGTTCGTGGTTCGGAGCATCTTGATGAAGAAGACCACCGGATACGCCAGCGCCCAGGCCATGGCCAGCCCGACCGGCCCATATCCGGCACCGATGACAAAAGCCGGGACCATAATAATTGAGGCGATGAAGAAGTTCCCCGCGCTGGTTCGCGGCTGGCCAATGCCCCAAAGAACAGGCGGCACGACGGTGCTGATCATGCGGACCGGCATGACTATGGCGAGGATTTGCAGCGGCACGATTGCGCCGAGCCACTTGTCGCCAAGAAACAGAACCACCGCACTGTGAGCAACACTGGACATCCCAAAAAACACAGGAAATGCGAACAAGCTCATCATTCGGACAGCTTTCAGAAGATAGGAACGTACGGCCTGTAGGTCGAGATGAATCTTTGAGAAAGCGGGAAACGCAACCGACGTAATCAGCCCGGCAATCTTGTTGATGGGCAGAGATGCAAGATGATTGGCAACAGAATAGAACCCGAGTAGATCCTTGCCGAGCATCTTGCCGCCAACAAACTTGTCCGACTCAGCAAAAACGAACCACAGAATCTTGTCGACGCTGACGAAGCCGCCAAAGCTGAACACATCTTTCATGCCGCGTAGAGAAAACCGCGGCCGGCACAGACACCTGGTAATCAGATTGAAACCGAGGATTCGCGATGCTTGCGCTGCGAGGTGTCCGATGACGAGAGCCCAAACGCCGGTACCAGCCAATGCCAGAGCGAGCGTGATCAGACTGGTCGCCAACATCGTCACAAACTCGACAATCGACCTTTTTTTGAAGTCGAGTTCCCGCTCCATCGCAGAGAGAGGCAACGCCTCGAACACGAGAATCAGGAACTGGATTGCCAGAACCTGAATGAGGATCGTGAGCTCCGGCTCGTTGAAGAAACGGGCGAGCGGCTCGGCCGCCAGGATCATCAGCAGGAAGCACAGAACGTTCGTCACAATGACGGTACCGAATATCTGCGCTCGCATCCGTTCATCGAGGTTCGGCCGCTGGATCAGGACCGAGTCGAGCCCGATATTGTTTATCAGGAACAGCAGCGACGTGAGTACCATCGCCATGGCCATCATGCCGTAGTCCGCCGGGCTGAGAATTCGAATCACGAAGATCGTAACGACCCACGTGAACATCTGGCCGGAGAAGCGCGCGATAGCCGTCCAGCGAATTGCAGTTAGGACTTTGTCTCGTATCATCCGGCGGTATCGAATCGGTAGCCTGAGTCGCTGGCTAAGTCAGGGGTCCGGCCCGGCGTCGGCAATGGACAGACTCAGAAAAGCGTCTGGATCGGGCCGCCCGGTATGGGAGACACGCCGTTTGGAGAATCCGGGTTGATTCGCAAGGTTGCCAGGTACGGCTTGCGCTGGGTCATCATTGCCGCTAGTCCCAGTTTGCGGGCGATCCGGAAGCTGGTTCGCTTGGCAAACGGCACCAGGCCATTCTCTCTTGCGGACAAATTCCTGAGGCCGAGGCGGCGTCTCATCAGCAGGTTTGCAAGATAGACCTGTGAACGTCTGTCGGCATGATCGGTCCCGACCGTGACACTCATCGAAATATTGACGGAGTCGAGATTTGTGACCCGATGCGGCGCATTCAGCGGCCAGCTCAATACTTCTCCAGGGTGGAGATCGTGTACAAATGCTGCCTCGTCAAAAGATGGTTCGTAGGGAATCTCTTCATCCGCGTCGCCGGAGAATATCTCTTCCATCATGGCCGGTTCGAGAAAAGGACGGCCGGTCGGGTATACCCAAACTCTCTTGGAACCGCGGATCTGCCACAACATCATATTCTGCGGATCTGCGTGATAGTAAACGAGAGCTCCTGGCGAGGAAATGAGCAGCAGTGGCCGATACCAAAGCCCGTTGAATGCGGGCTGCTGGGACTCGATTGCGTCGTAGACATCTCGGACCAGCTCGGCATACTCGTTCGATACGAGGTCCGTTCGCATCAGTTTGACCCAGAGCTTGCCAACCGCAACAGAGCGCATGATGTCGTCGCCACTGGCGTCACGCGTATCGACCGGTTGCCACTTCGAACGATCCTCGGGGTCGTCCCCCATCGTAAAAATCTGCAGCTTCTCGCGCGGATAATCGTCGAGCAGGGCAATGATGGCCTCGTCCGAGAAAAGTGGCAGCTTGTGGAGCTCGTGTCTGGCCCAAAACGGTTCGAATCCGTATTGGCGGCAGTGCTCTTCGGTCCAGGTTACGAGATGCTGCGGTGCCGGCGCACAAGCCTCTGCGGCCAAACTGGTTGAGCGGTCCATTCCGTATCACTCCATCGAGCGAACCTATGGACATTCGCTCTGTATCGGGAACTGACCCTCAATGATACTCGACCGACGACTGCTAGCGCGACCGTATCTCGTGACGAGAATCACAGACCGGGCTGTGAAACGCACGCCAGAAAATCAAGCGTCGACGCTGCTCCGTGCCGTGCGGCGCCGCAAACCAGCCAGCCCCAACAGAGCAAGCAGCTGCCAGCCGACAGAACCGCCGCCGGTCGAAGCCTCCGCGTCACCATCCGGAGGCGGCGGAGAGGGTGGCGGAGACGGTGGCGGAGGTGGAGACGGCGCCGCCGTCACCGCAACGGATACGGAATCGGATGCGTCACCGCCGGCTCCCGAGCATGTCAGCGTAAACGTTACATCGCTGGTCAGTGGGCCGATCGACTCATTTCCTGACGTGCTCTTGCTGCCTGTCCAGCCACCGGATGCTGCACACGAATCGGCGTTGCTCGACGACCATTCGACGACCACGTTATCGCCTTCGTCCACTGTCCTCGGATTCGCCGAAACTGAAACGACAGGTGCAGCCGGTGCAGACTGAACAGTCACGTTGACCGAATCCGCGGAGGTACCGCCATTGCCGCTACACGTCAGCGAGAATGAGCTGTTCGTGCTCAATGGGCCAATAGCCTCGCTGCCGCTCATCGGCCGGGAGCCCGACCAGTTGCCGGATGCCGTACAGCTGGTCGCGTTGTTCGCGTTCCAGGTCAGCGTTGTCGTGCCCTGCGCCTGTACTTCGGTCGGACTCGCCGAGAGAGAAACAGTCGGAGCAGGTTCAACGCTGCCGTCAAACGGGTACGGACGAACCACGTTGGTTTGCCACGCATTGTTACTCGTATACGGATTGTGAACCCAGTAGAACACCTGATGGATAGGTTCGAAGCCGCCACGTCCGTAGACATAGTCACCGCGTGGCGCGCCGGTTGCGATCGTGTCCCACCCGGAGCCGTTCCAGCGGCGCAATGTACCGTCCTGCGGAACCAGCGCGAAATACGTCCCGTAGTTCGGACCGAAAGACGAATCGACGTAGATGATATAGGTGAACCGCGAACCGCCGGGGACAGCACCCATATTCGTCTGCTGGCCCGTCGCAATATCGTACTCCCACCAGTTCGACCCGGAATAGGTACCGGCCCCGAACAGCGTACCCTCGGCGCCTTTCTCGGAATTGAAATTCAGGTGCGACTCAATCGCCTGAGAGTTCAGGTAGTCGATTACCGGTCCGGTCGTCTCACTGGTTGTGTTGAACAGGCGGAGGCCTGTGCCGTCGTGCACCCAGATATTGCCGGTCAGCGGGTCGTACGCCGAATTGCCCTGGCCGGTGAATCCGCGAGCCAGTGGCGCACCTACAAATGACCAGCCGGCACCGAAATCGTAGCGCCAGATATCACCGCGCTCCTCACCCCAGGGCGAACCGCCCTGCCCCGGGTTGTCGAATGGCAACACGCCGCCAAACATATAAAAGTGGTCATCGCGAACGACAATCTGGTCATAGGTATGACGTGATAGTGCGACGAGACCACGGCTGTCGGACACGCCACCTGGCGTCGAACCGTCGAAATTCGCGCGCAAATGGGCGCCAATCGCACCGTAGTCATTGTCAGAAACACCGAGGAGATCGGCCGTCGAAATTAGCTCCTCCGTCCAGCCAACCGTTTCGAAGTTGCGCCAGTCCAGAAAGGCTACAGCATCATTCATTCCGTTGTTGTGGCCACCGCCAAAGACGACAGTCCGGCCGTTGGCCGTGCCGCCACCAGAATAGGCAACCGTCTGGAAATCGATGCGCAGATTGTTGCCCTCGTTATCGCTGACGTCCTGCCAGGTTGAGCCAACCGGGATGCTGTCAATAAACGGGCTTCGATCATTGCTTTGTCCGAACGCCGGTGTCAGGAAAACGCCGGTCAGGCAAAGCACGCCTGTCAATGCGAAACCGCGCAGTCGCCGTCTGTTCATGTTCATGTTTCTGGTCTCCATCACCGGCACCTCAGAACTCGTATGCGCCAATGTCGATAGTTGTATCCTCGGGCCGCTGCTCCCGTGACACCGGATGCAGGTACTGGTACTCAGGCGCAAGGTCCAATCCATTGCCCTGACCCGGAGCACTGCCAGCGTCGCGTGCAGGAGACGCCGTCGTAAGCCGGTAGTCGAAGCCGTCTATGTCCACTAGCCCTGGTGCCGTTGTCTGCAGATTCGTAGTCATGTCGCCCGAGGTTCCCGAGAGTAACTGGCCAGCCCCGACAAACAGATTGTTGATCATGCGCACCAGCGAGGTGCCGCCGGCGGCCTGGACAAAGGTGCCGCCGTAGTCGTCAACGAACGTATTATTAACGATATACAGGTTATGCGTACGGCCGCCCGACAAGCCTTCCGTACCATAGTTCACGATCGACGAATTGTCCGTGTTGGGACCCTGTTGCAGCAGGTTGCCGATTATGTACGTGAGTCCACCGTTCGGGATGTCGACCGCGTAACTGGATGTGCCGGTCGATTCGTCCATGATCCGGTTGTAGAGAATATGGTTCTCTCTCGCGCGAGACTTGACGTTATGCCCGATGCGCGCATGGTGCGTGTAGCTGTGGCGCAATGTGAATCGTTCGGCGTCGAGTATGTACATGTTGTGGCTAAAACCGTCGCCGTAGCCGTTGTTGTCAAACTCGGAGTATTCGACCAAAACATCACCGGCGCCGCCGAGAATGCCTTCTTCGCTGTCGTGAAAATATCCATTACAGACAACGAGGTTCCAGCCCTCGTGGCGAATACCGGCCCCGTTTTGGTCCGGAACCGAAATCTCCGAGAATTCGATGTTCTCGATAACGACGTCCGTACCGGCGATCACCCAGATCGCCTTACCTTGCGAATTGGCGCCGTCGGCCCGGAGATGGGCGTAACCGCCAACACCCCTGAGGGTCAGGTTGTCCTGGTACCAGGCGGCTACGTCACCCGGGTAGACGCCAGCATCGATCTCGACGACATCCCCATCGTTCGCTGCTGCAGCCGCAGCTGAAACCGTCTGGTAGGCCCGGCCTGGCCCGACTCGAATGACGTTTGCAGCTTCAAAGTCGACGACTTCGCCGCTGGATCCAATTGAGACATTGGCCGTCCCGTAGAATTCGACAGCGTTGTCCTCGCCAGGGTTGTCGTTGCCGGCGTCGCCGGTAAAGGCGATGGTGTAGTCACCTGAGGCAAGACTGCCGGTGTCATAGCCGAAGGTGCAGGCGCCGTTATCCTGGACTACGTCCACGCTCAGAATGGGATCACCGGCATCGCCGTCAAAGTCGTCGGGCGAAACGGTTCCATCGAACACGTAGACCCGATTCTGACCAGAGCGCACGATGAGGCTGCTGTCCACTTTGCCGGAAACGCCAGCAGTACCGCCACCACCGCCGCCGCCACCGCCACCACCGCCACTCGTCGTAACGGTGACCGTAACGGTATCGCTCGCGCTGCCGCCGGCGCCCGAACACGTGAGAGTGAAGCTGGAATCGGTCGCCAGATTGCCCGTCGATTCGCTTCCTGACGTCGCTTTCGAACCGGCCCAGTCGCCTGAAGCCGTGCAGTTGTCAGCATCGGTTGAACTCCAGGTGATGGTCGTTGGCGCGCCGGAACTCACGGTCGCCGGATTCACTGACAGCGTCACCGTCGGGGCAGGCGTTCCACCGCCATTTTGCGGGTCATCGTCTGCCGGTTCGGAGTCGCTGCTATTGCAACCCGCTACCGACAATGGCACGGCAATCGCAAGCAGGCACAACGGCATATTCCGACCTGTCATTGTGCAGCCCTCCGCCGGCGACTTGCGGCAACGAGCAGCCCAAGGAGCAGCCACACCGGACCGACGGCGCCGCCGCCTGATGAGTCATCATCGTCCGCCGGCGGCTCGCCGGGTGGTGTCGGCGGCGTACCGCCGCCGGGTGTCGTATTGATACTTACGCTCACCGACCTTTCTACGTTGCCGCCTGCTCCTGAGCATTCGAGCGTGAACGTGCTTGCCGCAGTAAGCGGTCCGGTCGACTCGCTACCGGACGTGCCCTTGTTGCCGCTCCAGTCCCCGGAAGCCGCACAGCTGTCGACGTTGCCGGCCGACCACGTCAGTGTCACGGTGCCGTTCACATCGACAGACGAAGCGCTTGACGTGAAGGTCAGGCTCGGCGCGCCGGGTGCATCGATGCCGATCGTAACGCTCGCGCTTCGATCGCCGTTCTGATTGCTACAGTTGAGCGTAAACGTCGTTGCGCTGGTGAGCGGGCCGACCTGTTCACTTCCCGATGCCGGGCGTGATCCGCTCCAGCCACCGGACGCCGAGCAGGAATCGGCGTTTGACACGGACCAGGTCAGCGTCGCCGAGCCGCCGGAACTGACACTGCTGCTATCCGACGATAGCGAGATCGACGGCAGCTGGCCCGACAGTTCCACGTTTCCGGGCACGATCGCGAATTGCGGTGATACGTTGTAGTCGTAGTTGCCCGAATCGGGTTTGACGGCTCGACTATCGAATGTATCCCATGCCTCCATTGCATTCGGCAAGCCCCGTTCGGCGACAATCGCAACAGCAGGCTGGAGATTTGATGGATAGCCCTCGTGGTTCCAGGAATCACCTATCATGTCGGAACGTTGCAGACCCAGAATGTTCGACATCTCGGCGCTGTTGCACTGCGCCGCGATAAGAGCGTCTTCCTGGCCGCTCGACATGTTCGGCGGGAAAGCCGAGGGGCCCCAACCGAAACTCGGTCCCACCGAGGAATCGTCCCAGGAGCGTATGACCGATTCCTTGTATTCCGCCCACGTCTGGTATGGCGCGCCGGTGTTCGTATCGCGAGCACGCGTCCAGTACGTCGACGCGAGAATCCAGCAATAGTCTGGATTCGTCATGCGTCCCAGCGGGAATTTTGCCTTGTACTCGAATATCGGCTGGGCGGCCGCGAATCCCAGGTTCACGAGGTGGCCGACCGTCCAGGTGAAGAAGTCGTCCATCCAGGTAGCCATCGCGTTGTTGACGCCGAGGTCCGGGGGATTGGTTAGATAGCCGAGCTGCGTCGGAGGATTATTGCTGTAGTTGGCGTCGTACCAACTGAGATTGTTGTTGAGCTTTGCCAGAAAGTAGTTCTTTAGCGGATGATTATCGGGTGTCACGTAGGCAGCGTGCCCGAGCGTGCGCAATCCCCAGGCCTGGGCACGAATCTGATCGAATACCATGAGGCCCTGGCTACCACCGTGCTGGCCCCAGTAGAACAGATTCCAGTTGGCCCAGAACTGCAGCTCTTCTAGATGAAAGTAGTCGCCCGTAACCAGGTAGGGAACATACGACAACGACGGCTGATGCGCGACGTCCGGTGTATACGGTGTATTGCAGCTACCGCCGCAGCCGGGAAATACGCCACCGTTACCCATGATCGTGGCGTTAGGATACGTGTCCAGCGACACTGGCAGGTCGGTATCGCGATCACGATAGTGGACTCCGAAACTGCCTGCCTGTTCCGAGGTGCCCAGCATGGACGTCTTTGCACGACTGTCCTGCGTCAGCAGGTAACGCGCGGTCCAGCGAGGCAGCGGCGCGATATCCGGCCGGCCACCGCCGTCCGGCATGAACGTGTATATGAGGCCGGCACCCATCAACCTGGTTTTGTTGCCACTCCAAGCGGACTCCATTCCTGACAACACGCTTTCCGGAACGTTCAAGCGTGAATCGTATGTCGGCACCGCCCCTGTACTCGCCATATAAGCACTATCGTGAGCGATTTCGACATCCGGGTCATTGCCCCACCAGAAGACTCTGCGCCATCGTGCTTGCCGATAGTGCGAAACGTTGCTCTGCGTCAGCACGTCGCCGCGCCCAGCCACCGAGACCGTCGCATCGTAGCTAAAGTTCTGTGGTGACGCGACGAATGACCAATTGTTCTCTACGGTCACTGAAACCCGCACGGAGCCAATGCCATCGTATGCGCGGACGTGGAACCGCGCGCTCAGGTGTGGATGATCGGTGCCGCCTGATGTTGCCACCGGACCTGACACCAGCCATTCCGATGCCAGTGGTCCCGATAGCCATGTCGTCGGTGAATTGTTCGCGAGAAAGTCGCGCGCCGACGCAGTGTATGTCGCGCCGCCTACATTGAGGCTGATAGTCGCATCGAAACTCGTGGCCAGGAGCTCGTTCAATGTCACCGTGCCGCTTCCGGCACCGCCAGACCCGACGTTGTCCAAGGTCAGGACCGTGGTCGAATTGCTACCGACGCTCGGCAGTATGGTAGTGATGACCGCGTGCCGCAACGACCCGTCACCGTGCGTCGCTTTCGCGTCTATTTGAACAGGCAGGTTCGTTCCATCACTGAGACGTACGTTGATGTTGCCGGAGTCGACGACTTCGCCCGGCACAAAGACGTGGCCGAACGTCACCGGCACGTTCGACTGTGCGCTGCCACTCTCGACGTTCACCGCCGCAATGTCTGCTATAGCGACGACCGGCGATACCGGCAATACAAGACATGCGCCCAGAAGCGCTCTATGTACAATTTTAGAGAAGACCGAACATCTCATTTTTGGTTACCCATTTCCTCGAGCCAGCCAATGACTCGTCGTATTCCTGTAGACACAGGTCTTGGGCGAACTGGTGATCGATAGCGAGGCAGGTAAGGCCGAAGTTGCAGATATCCGCCGGATATCTTCGGCTGTTGCTGGCAACTCCGCTGTCGTAGGTTCAATCCCTTAGACCGGTGGTTTTGCGCCCCCACCTTTCGATGGGTTTGCCTTTGTCAGTCCTTGTTACATCCTTATCAATTGCTGGTCGGAAGTGTCCTCCCGGCAGTCGATTATGTAAGTAATTGAGGCGAATATATCTGAATAAATGTACTCTGCAAACTGTCTCAAAAAGGAGACATTGAGAGGGCCGAAACAGCGAGTTTTTTTGTGACGGGCGTCACACAATGTCGCCCTTGTAAACATATCTCCACCAGATTCTGGGAAGATTATGGAAGTTCCTGATTTAAGTTCGACATGTTGGCCGCAGTGCGCCTCGGCCGACGCAACGAATGGTGGCACTCCGGTGCGCCGGAGCGGCACGGTACTCCGGGAACGCGACGAGAAAACCGTAAACAACACAATAACAAACAGAATAGATTCATGAATCGATCATTTTGTGGCCGCTTTGGCCCGTCGCAGTCCGGCGCAGAACTCTCCAGTACGTTGCGGACAATGGGGAACCAGCTCGCAATCGGGACGACGGCCCAACCAGAGATCTGCACTTCCCGCCAGGCCGGGCTCGCCGCTATCGGCGACCAGCATATATTGCACGAACGCGGTCCGATAATCGCTTCGTTTTCCGGGCGTCCGCATTGGTCGTGCGCGGACCTGCAACGGGTCGCCGGCGATCGCGGCTTTGCGGCCTCGCTCGTAACTGCTTACGAGCGACATGGAGCGGATTTTCTCGACCGGCTGCACGGTCCGTTCGCAGTTGCGCTGCTAAATACTGAAACGAGCGAAGCCATTATCGCAATCGATCGACTCGGTATCTGCCAGCTTTATTTCACCTGGTCGGGTCGACACGGGCTAACGTTCGGTAACTCTGCACGCAGTATGCTCGCGCTGGAATCTCAAAGGCCGCAACTGCGACAGCAGGCGGTATTCGAGTACCTGTATTTTCACATGGTTCCAAGTCCGGGGACTATCTACGAAGATTACGAGAAGCTCGGCCTCGGGGAATGCATTGTCGTTCGGGATGGCTCTCTGTCCCGGCGCCGATACTGGTCCCCCGAATTCAATGACGGGTCGCACGTCAACCGTAACAACCTCGAAGAGCAACTCAGGCACCAGTTACGTGAAGCCGTCAGTCGCTGCCTGCCGAAGACGATGACGGGCTGCTTTCTCAGCGGCGGCATCGACAGCTCAACGGTTGCTGGCATCGTCTCGGAACTGCGACCACCGGCACGTACATTCACGATCGGGTTCGACCAAGAAGGTTACGACGAATCGTCGTTTGCCAAAGTAACGGCCGACCACTTCGGTACGCAGCACACACAGTACACTGTGACCGCAGCAGACGTGGCAGACATCCTGCCGACAATAGCCGCGTCTTACGACGAGCCGTTTGGCAACTCGTCAGTGGTGCCGACTTATTATTGTGCGCGACTGGCGAAAGAAAACGGTATTGAAACGTTACTCGGTGGCGACGGAGGGGACGAGTTGTTTGGCGGCAACGTTCGTTACGTCACTCAACAGGTATTCGACATCTACAATCGGGTTCCCGCGATGCTTCGCAGAGGGCTTATCGAACCGCTTGCGTTTGGAATTCCCGGCGCGGCAAAGTTTCCGCCAACCCGGAAATTGCAAAGCTACGTTCGTCAGGCCAAAGTGCCGATGCCGGACCGGCTTCAGACTTACAATTACTTCAGCAGAAGTTCTGTCGACGAGATACTGCACCCGGAATTCTTGGATCAAGTCAACATCGACGGTCCGCTTGAGTCCATGCGAGAGACATATCAACGTTCCACTGCCAATTCGCTGCTCAACAGGATGCTCGAATTCGATTGGAAATACACTCTGGCTGACAACGACCTTAGAAAAGTCGGTCGCATGTGCGAACTTGCTGGCGTGTCCGTCCAGTATCCATTCCTGGATGATGAACTCGTTGCCCTGTCCGCTCGCATCCCGCCACGCCTGAAGATAAGTCGGTATCGCCTGCGCCATTTCGTGAAGCATGCGCTGCGCGACTTCCTTCCTGACGAAGTTCTCAACAAGTCGAAGCATGGTTTCGGTCTGCCTTTCGGCATTTGGATGCAATCGTTTGCGCCATTACGCGACCTGGCCTATGACTGTCTGTCCCACATTGGGGATCGCAATATCATCAATCACAATTACCTGGATTCGCTGATTCACGCGCATCGGTCGGAGCATGCCCACTACTATGGCGAGTTTATCTGGGTATTGATGATGCTCGAACTCTGGCTAAGGAGCACAGAAGAACTGCCCTCGTCGGGGCCCTCTTTGTGAGACGACTGTTGCAAGCCATCCTGCTCATCGCCGCGTATCCGGCATCGGCTGCGGAAGGCGACAGCTTGGCCGGACACTTGCCGACGCCGCGGCTGGCGAATGTCGCGGACAACACCTGGATCCTCGTTGACCGGGGCGGAGTGACCGCGCCCTTCGAAATAACAGCCTATTCGGGCGGTTGGTATGACCCCGTGGCGCATCGCCTGTGCATCTTCGGTGGCGGTCACTACAACTACTCCGGAAACGAAGTCTGGTGCTTTGATATCGCGACTTTGAAGTGGCGTGAGTTATACGCGCCCGACGTCGTTACCCAGCCGCCCTATGCCGGCGGTCAGCCAGGGTCTTATGAAAATTTTGACAATGGCCGCTATCCAGGGGTTCTGTTTCATCCAGCGGGGGAATCCATCGAAACCGCCCGTCCGACGTCGCGACATACTTACGACCAACTCGAGTACGTTATGGGTCGCGGCGCGCTGTTATGGGGGGGCTTCGCGTGGGGCGACGTCGATTCGGACTGGTGCACGGTCTGCAACGATACCTGGTACTTCGATGCGGACAAAACTGCCTGGCATTACCTGTATGACGGCAGCAACCCATCACCGAACATCTCGCCAGGGGTCGGCGCATCTGCCTACTCGCCGGTCGACGACAAGGTCTATGCGAAAGTCCGGCAGGATACCTGGACGTTCGACCCGGCAACCAACGAGTGGTCGCGGCTCAGGACTCGTGGCAAGCCGCCGTGGACGATCGAAGGCACCCTGGACTACGACCCGGTACATCACAATCTGTATTTTTTCGGCGGCGACTACACCGCAAATCTGGACCTCTACCGTTTCGATATCGAAGCGCGAAAATGGTCCAAAGTGACGGCTACCGGCGACGGACCCGACGGCGAGTCAAACCTGGGACCGGGCATGGCCTACGATACGGTCAACGACGTTCTCGCAGTCTATTTTGGCGGCACCGTGTGGATTTACGACCCTGCCGAGGAAACGTGGGAAACCATGCTGCCCGACAAGCGGCCCGCCGATGCGTATCACGTGTTTGGTCGCTTTCGCTACGACCCCGTCAATAATGGCTTTTGGCTCCATACGATCGATGGCGAAGTGCACGTGACCTGGTTTTATCGGTACAAGAACCGGTAAAAACGTGTTTGCTAGGTCAGATGCAAACGAAAGAGCCGTAATCCGAACTTTAGCCGCGACTCGGCCCAGGGGGCGAATCGAGGCAGTTGGAACACGTCGTGGTCGCATCGCGCGGCACCTGAGCATGTCGCCACGGCACATTCGAAACCTGCGTCGCGTGCCATACTGACGTGCCGCGGCGAGTAGTCCACTCCAGGCCTGCCGTTGGGGTAAGCAAAACAGCGAACCGGTTTGCGGATTATTGCCTCAAGGCGGCGCTTGCCCTCTAGAATCTCATAGCGCGCACTGTCATCGTCGAGCGATTGCAGGATAGGGTGGGTATTCGTGTGCGCACCAATCTCGATACCGTTCGCGCTTAGCTCACTGACCTGTGCCGACTCGAGCATGATGTCGTTCGGCAATGGTTCGCCAATCTGCTCAGCGAGACTGGCCGTCTTCGCGGCGCGCTCATCCGGATCAAGGTATTTCAGCTGGGCGATGATCCGCGAACTGGCTTCGAGGCGCTGAGCATTCGTCGCGCAATCGTGGCGGCCGAGGCCGAGATTGTCGAGATCGAGAACATTGCCATTGGCACGCCTGACCGATTCGATCACGGTATCGTTCCACATCCGGCCACCGTCGAGAAAATCCGTGGCAACAAAGATCGTGGCGGGCAGGCCGAGTTTGCGCAGCACGGGCCAGGCAACCGAGAAGTTGTCAGCGTACCCATCATCGAACGTGATACTCACCGAACGTGGCGGCAGTGTTCGTTCACGCAAGGCACGCACGGCCTCGGGCAAAGGCATGACATTAAAAAATCGCGACAGTGTACGCATGTGCGGTGCGAAGGAGTCGAGGCTCGTTTCGTCCGGTCGCAGTGGATCAGGTTTGTCGAGAACGCGATGGTACGCCAGGATAGTCAGATTATTTGGCATTGAGATGTCCTACGTCAGTCCTCGAACGCCTTTCCCGGGCGGCCGAGCGTCTTCGCCGTCCTCATCCGGCGCCACGACAGGTCGCGACTCCTCCTGGGCAAGCTTCTCCCTGACGTGGTGTTGGAGAACGATGACGACCGCCACCAGATTGTAGTAGAGGTCGTAGTACGCCAGGCCGAGGAATGCGCCGCCGGTGGCGTAGCCGACGAGACTGACCTGCAGCATCGCCGCAAGATCTGTCGCCCACTCCATGTCGACCCGCGCCTTCGTCGCACTGATGACCCAACTGCATGATCGCAATGCCATGAAACCCAACAAGAGAAACAGAGCCAGGCCGACGAATCCCTGTTCGCCCAGAATTTCGAAATAGATGCTGTGTGCGTCATGCGTATCCTGAGGGTTTGGTGCGTACGTCAAGAACAGGTGGTCCTGGAACGCTCTGAAACCACCGCCCGTAATCGGATAGTCGGACGCCAGGTTGAATGCAAACCACCAGGCGTTGATGCGGCCCATCGCGGACAGGTCCTGATCGTATGAGCTGATCGTACCCATACGCTCGAAGTAGGCGTCGGGCATGAATAACAGGACGATCGGCACCAGAACGCCGGCAGCCAGCAAGAAACGAACCTTATGCCGACTCTTGAATATCAGAAACAGCAATATCATTCCGCCGGCGAGAAAAGCGCCGCGTGAGTGTGAACTCACAATCGAGAATGTGGTGAGAATTATCGCCCCGAGGAGGCCAGTCCGAACGTACTTGTTATCCGAGCTGACCATCAGATAGCGCATCAGCGGAAGCACCATGATGAGCGCCAGCGCCAGCGTGTTGTTCTCGGCGATGAATGAATACGCGGGCCCCATTACCAGGTAGTGACCGCCCGTCAGGATCGCGAACAACCCCCCCTTTACGCCGAAGAACCCGATGGACACGGCCATCACCCAGACGAACGCATGAATGCGGTCCTTGCCGATCATTAGCAACATGGTGACGAATACCATCAGCTGGATCTTCATCGCCCGATCCCATTCCTGGAGCGCATCTTCGGGATTCAATGCGAACACTGTCGTCACGTTCCACCAGACAATCAGCAGTAGCCAGACCCAGAACGTTCCGGTGAACGGTACGCGCTTCTTCTCACCGGATATCAGCATCGAAACGATCGTCGCAATCGCGACCACGGTACCGAAGGGGAATGAGAAAGCGAAGCCGTAGGTCAGCCGATGCGGGTTCATTAATCCGAGCCACGTGTAGACCAGCACGCCGACATAGGGGCGCATCAGAATCCATGGCAGTGCACCAAACACCAGCAACGATACGAGAAGGTCTCTCATTCACCGCCTCGCTGTGCGTCGGGTACCGGAGTTGTCGCGCCCAGACTGGTAAAAAGGTCAATGACGCGTGTCGCGTTGCGGGCCCAAGTAAGTCCTTTCTGGTCTATGGTGTCGCGGGCCGCATCGCCCAGTCTTTGTCGCAGTTCCTCGTCCCTGTAGCACCGTTCGATGCATTCAAACAGCTCTTTCCTTGAGCCGGGGTCGAATAGCAACGCGTTGTCCCCGTCACTCAGAATCTCTCTAATATTGGCCGTCGCAGGCGCCACGATCGCGCAACCCAGGTAAAGATATTCAAAGAGTTTGAGCGGCGAGGCATAGGCGACGACGGCAGGTTGAAGTGAGATGTCGAACGCCGCGAGATAAGCAGCAATGTCGTCTCTGTCGACGATACCCGTAATGGTGAACCGCTCAGCAAGTCCGAGCTCCTGTGCCTTCCGGAGCAGTTGCTCTTTGGCAGGGCCATCGCCCACAAGCAGCAGGTGCTGGTCGTCAGTACCAGATTCCGCGAGATACTCCAGCACCCGGTCGATACCATGCCATTCCCTGACGAACCCGGCGAATCCGAGCACGAATTTACCCTCGAGCCCCAGTCTAGCCTTGGCTTTTTCACGTGCCGGAACCCTGGCAAACCGGTCTGGCCGAATACCATTGGGCACGACCCGGATGCGATCACGTGGGACGCCTGCGTCCTCGACAATTTTCGCCAGGACCTCAGTAACTGGCAAGACGTAGTCCGCACCGCGCCATGTGTAGGATTCGGTGGCTTTGGCGAATCGCTTCAGCGCGATGCCGTCGTACTTGCTCCGCTCTGCGAAGAGCGGTGCATTGACCTCCAGGAGCAGCGGCAGTCGAAACAGTTTCCTGGCCCAGATTCCCGAGGGGAGGAAGAGGTTGTAGCGTTCGTAAATGCAATCGGGCTTGTGCGCGCGTATCGCGTTTGCGAGTCGCAGAAAGTCGAGGAACGCATAGCCGAACTCAAGAATCTCGTAGACGAATTGAGGAAGGTGCTGCTTCATCCAGGCGACGAACCCGGCATCTGCGCCGAGTTCCTCGTTGTCGATCGCGTTGGGCCCGACGAATACGAGCTCGTGTCCTGCCTCCAGCAAAGCATTTGTCAGCTCCTCGACGTGCACGTACTGGCCGTCTTTCGAGCGGATGCGATGGTGGTAAAGTATCTTCACGCGCGGGCACCGCGTTGGCCGACCACGCGACGCATCAACTCAAGCTGACCGTTGGTGGTGTCATCCCAGCTGAATCCCTCCGCGTAGCGGCGTGTTGCGGAACGGTCGGGATAATCGGCCATCATGCGTCGGAAGGCGCGAATGAAGGCTGCCGGCGTTCGTTCCTCCATCAGCACTCCCGCGGCCGGGCAAGTAACGACCTCCGGTGTACCCCAGACATTACTGGCAATCACCGGCGTTCCACAGGCCATGGACTCCAGGAGCACATTGGCCCAACCCTCGCGACTCGACGCGAGCACCATGGCGTCGGCCGCGCTGAAAAAATACCGCAATTCCTCGTGTGGGACATTGCCGAGAAACCGGACCCTGTCGGCAACGCCCGACTCTTTCGCGAGCTGGCCTAACGCCTCACGTTTCTCACCCGAACCCGCGATCAGCAAGTGCACGGTGGGCAGATCAGCCAGTGCGCGTATCGGTATGTCGTGTCCTTTGCGATCGATCAACAGTCCGACAGACAGTAAGATGGTTCTGTCGGGTTCCAGGCCAAGGCGTTTCCTTGCCTCAGGCCTGTCCGTGGGAACAAAGAAATCCAGGTCGACGCCATTTCGCAATACAGTGACGCGCTCCTCTGGTACGCCCAGCGCGGTCAGTGAGTCCTTGAGCGCCTCGCATACGGTTATCAGTCCGTCGGCGTGGGCCGCTGCCTGCTGAATCATTTTGCGCGGCACACGATACTTGGGGATCAGGTTCAGATCGGTTCCGCGCGCCGTAATGAGTACCGGCTTGCCCAGCTGCCTCGCCAACTTCACTGCCGCTACACCGTCCGGAAAAAAATAGTGGGCGTCGATCAGGTCGAAGTCGTAACCGCCCGATTGAATCTCCTTGAGCGTCCCGATCGATGCCGCCGCCATCGTGGCGGGCACCGCCGACATTCCGATCTTCGGAATTCGCAAATAGCGCGGGTGCCGGATCTCGATGCCGTGCCGCTCAGCCCGGTGCGGCGCCCTGGCGAAATCTGCGTACTCGCCAAATCGCCGCGATCGGAACGGAAACCAGGGCACCGGGGCCACGACCTGCGACTCGGCGTCGCCGCTCGCGAGCAACTTTCGCAACCGCTGTTCCACGAATACGCCGTGCCGGGGCATGCTCGCATTTGGATAGAGCGTGCTGTAGGTCAGTAGTCGAAGCGGCGAGTTCATGGCTAGTGCTCGCGCTTACCCGTGATCCCGAGATGCTTCATCGAGGCGTCAAACATCACGAGTGACCAGATGATGGCGCTGTGCTCACTGACGCCCGAAATATGGTTTCGCACCATGTTACCGATTGCGTCCATGTCGAACAGGCCGAGATCGGCAAGGCCACGTTCGGTTGCGAGCGCCGCGATGCGCTCCTTCAACGGACCTCGGAACCAGCTGGACAGTGGCACGGCGAAACCCATCTTCTCGCGAAAGAGAACGTCGCTCGGCAAATAGTCGCGCATTGCCTCCTTGAACAGGTACTTGCCCTCACGGCCCTTGAGCTTCCACTCCGGTTTGATCGTCGACGCCCATTCGGTAAGCGTATGGTCGAGTATCGGCACGCGAACTTCGAGCGAGTGCGCCATGCTGGCCCGGTCTACTTTCGTCAGGATGTCGCCTGGCAGATAGGTCTTGAGATCAAGATACTGCACCAATGATAGGGGGTGGTCTGTCGGGCTTTTCTCGGCGTAGTGCCTGAAGACCTCCACGGCGTTGTAACCCTGTAGCGAGTCGCGAAACGACTGATTGAACAGGCGTCGCCGATTGTGATCCGATACCACCGAGACACTATCGAGGAATCCGGCAAGGCTGTCCCGGGCCAGCGCCTGAAACGTGGTCTTGGCCCGCAGAAACTTCGGCGCCCAGTCGAGTTTTGGGTAGACGGTTCCCAGCATTCCAAACAATGGACCACGAATACCTTGCGGCACTCGCGAGCGGATCATCTCCTCGTAAGCATGCCAACGGTACCGTCGGTATCCCGCGAAATTCTCGTCGCCTCCGTCCCCGGACAGGGCAACCGTTACGTGGCGACGCGCGAGCTCGCACACCCGGTACGTGGGAATCGCCGAACTGTCGGCAAATGGTTCGTCGTAGAACGAAGCGAGCGTGTCGATCAGGTCGTAATCGTCTGACTCGACCTGCTCCACGCTGTGGTTTGTCGAGTAACGGTTTGCGACCATCTGCGCGAACTCGGACTCGTTGTAGCGCGGATCGCCGAACGAAATCGAACAGGTATTGACGGGGCGGTCAGACAGACCCGACATCATGGCGACTACGGCGCTCGAGTCCACTCCACCGGACAGGAATGCACCCAGTGGTACTTCCGACATCAAGCGTCGTTTGACGGCCGCGCGTAGTCGCTCGACAAACTCCTCCCTGGATTCATCGAAAGTGGCCACCGAACTCTCGCCGAACGGAACGTCCCAATATTCACGTTGTGACGGCGGAGTCCCGCGCCGTTTGAAGCGAATCGTATGCCCTGGGCGTAGTTTGCTGGCATCCCTGAGGATTGTGCGTGGATCAGGTACGTAGCCGAACGCAAAGTACTCCTCCACGGCATGATCGTCGATACGACGCGGTAACTCGGGGTGTTCGAGCAGAGACTTGAGTTCGGTGCCAAAGATGACCTGGCCGCTAGGCAGGACGGAGTAATAGAGTGGCTTGATTCCCAGCCGGTCGCGCGCCAGTAGCAGTTCGGAAGTATTGTTGTCCCAGAGCGCAAACGAGAACATACCGTTGAACCGCCGCACGCAGTCTTCGCCCCACTCCTCCCATGCGTGCACGATGACTTCAGTATCGCAGTGCGTCCGGAACTGGTGCCCGCAGTGCAGCAATTCCTCGCGGAGCTCACCGTGATTGTAGATCTCACCGTTGTAGACAACGACCACCGATCCATCTTCATTGTAGAGCGGCTGTTGTCCCATAGAGAGATCGATAATTGACAGGCGGCGATGACCTAGTCCAACGCCCGGTGATACGTGTATCCCACGTTCATCGGGGCCGCGGTGAGTCTGCGAATCGTTCATGCGTTCGAGCAGACCGCGGTCAATTTCGCGCAGTCCCTGGAGATCGACGATCCCTGTAAATCCACACATAATTTCTTATCCTGTCATTTCCTGGGGTGTCGCGACCTTCGCGTGGCGACGCTCATAAAGCGACATGTAGTGTCCGGTCATTTTCGGCATGCTGAATTCATTCACGGCACGGGCGCGCGCAGCTTTGCCGTAGCGCTCGCACATGTCCGCGTCGCCCGCGAACTTGACGATCAGTGCCGCCAGCCTGTCAGCATCACCGGCCGGAAATAGCAAGCCCGTTTCTCCGGCCTGCACAAGCTCCGGATTGCCTCCGACATCGGACGCAATAACGGGCAGACCGGTTGCCATGGCTTCGAGGATTGTGTTGGAAATGCCCTCATTCAGCGACGGCAGGACAAACACCCCAAATCCTTGCAACGCTCCTGCGACGTCGTCCGACGCCCCCGTCAGCGTCACGCGCTCTGCCATCTTCCCCCGTGACACTTGTGCCTCGATGCGCTCGCGGCACTGTCCATCGCCGACGATGACGAGTTGCAGATCACGAGCGTTCGCCGCGTCCCCTGTCGCCATTGCGAATGCACGAAGCAGTGTTTCGTGGTCCTTGATCGGATCCAGTCGACTAACGGTTCCAACGACGAAAGGCGTATCGCCGGCGGTTCGATCGTGGCGAGGCTGAAACCGGTCCGCGTCGATACCGTTGTATATCTGCACGATCCGTGCCGGCGAAACGCCGATCGAAGCACTCAGCCATTGCGCCATGTGCTGCGATACGGTCACATACCGGTGCACAACGAACGTCGACAGCCGTCGCAAGATCCTATGGCTGCGTCTCAAACCATGCAGGTCATTGACGTCCCAACCGTGTTCGCCGTGAATACGATATCGGACGCCGGCGGCAAGCGCGACGAATTGGCAGTCAAGCGATGCAATATTCCGGGTATGAACGATCTGTGGCCGTAGTCGGCGCAACAGTCGAAAGAGTCTTACGTAGCACGCGAGGTCCTTCCCTGGTTTCTTCTGCAGGTCGAAAATCTCGACATCGTCGCGAGCGATACGCTCGGCAAACTCCGTGTAGCCGGCCAGGCAAATTATCACGTGACGGTAGGCGGTCACCGGCATCGAATTGATCAGGTTGACCAGTCCGTTCTCAAGGCCACCGACTCCTAGTCGATAAATGATATGGGCAACCAGTGGCGGCTGATTACTCACAACGATCACCTGAACGGGCGACCGGCGCCAGGCAGTGTGTCACTTCGTCGAAGTAAGCGCTCATAAAGCGATTCAGCGCAGCACGACCCCCATCAAGATCGTCACCATAATCGATGGCGGCGCCAAACAGCGTGGCGCCACTGTCCGCAGCCGCTAGTGCCGCGCCTAAAGTTGCGAGTTTCGTTTCGACGACTCCGGTCACATTGCGTCCCGAAATCGAATACCAGTGCCAGATCACGCGGTTGCGAAGCCCGTCACTGATAACCGTCTCGATCAGCCTCACGGAGGCGCCGGATCTCTCGTCGGTAAATCTGCGGCGCTGCTCCTGACGCAACCACCAGACATCGGAGTCATAGATGCTGTTTCTAACATTGATGAGCTCCGCGCCCTCTTTCTGGGTGTCGTAGTAGACGGCCAGCGCCGCGACCAGTTCACGGCTTCCGGCCGAAGCGCGATAGTCTGCACGACTAACCAGGCTCGCCCCTGAGAATCTGGGACGCCACTCAGCCAGATCCTCGTTCTGACGAACCCAGCCTTGGTGGTCCGTGGGAAGCAACAACTGTGGGCGAGGCTCGGCGAACGACGCGGCTCGTTCGGCGATGAATCCGGAAACCGGGATGCCGAGCGAGAAGGCGGGCAGCAATCCGGCAAATACGAGCAGCAACTGTATCGGCCTGCTGCGTCTGGCTCGCTGCAGCTCGCCGGAGCTGCTCTCATCGTCGGAAGCGCGATGACCGTCCCTGAAGCGGCTGCCAATGAGAAAGATCAGGAGCATGACGATGCCGAAGAACAGCCAGCCGTATATGAAGTGATCGACGCCTGCCGCCAACCTCATGTCACTCAGGTGAGCAATTAGAATGATGCATGTCGCACGAATCCAGTTGGCGACAATTGGCGCGACGACGCAAAGCGCGAGAAACGCGGCGCGTCGCCAAGGCGACCGAAAGCTGAGATAGGCAAACAACGCACCGAGCACGACGGATGTCAGCAAATAGCGAATACCGCTGCAGGCTTTCACGACCTGAAAGTCTCCGGCAGGAATCCGGATATATGGGCCATCCCGATAGACCGGTACGCCGAGCCACTCCAGCGCCGCCACGGAAAAATCCGCGGTCCAGGTGATCAACACCGGGATCGTGAATTCACCAACTGGTAGCGCGAATAGTAGATAGAGCAGCGGGAAGGCGGCACGCCGAAATACCGCAGGACCCAGTATGGAAAATGCCATAGCCGGCACCAACGCCAGCACGGCGAGCTGCTTGACGGCGAGTACGCCCGCGAGCTCGCCGATGGCCCAGAGAAACGATACCCCCAGGGTCGCCGCCAGCCCCCATACCGAAGCAGTAGGCGACAGCATCAGCAGCGAACGCCGAATTCGAAAGATCAGGAAAATACTGATCAACGGGACAAACAGGCCGTAGTTGTAGGTGTCGATATTCAGCCAGATGTGCAGCATCGATTGCCAGGTCTCGCGAAAGACCCAGACGCTGGTGAGCACCGCCACGGCCAACAGGATTACCGGCAGCACCCAGTCTGAATGCGCTATACCGTCGCGTTGCGGCACGCCCTGCGATGTAGCAACTTGCGTCAACCTGCAGCCTCGATAATGTCGACCAGTGACTGAACGCTAGCGTCCCAACTGTACTGTTCTGACACGTGGCGGCGCGCACCCGAAACAGTCGCGTTGACGCTGGTCTTATCGAGTGCCGTGACCAGAGCGTCAGTCCATGCGGACTCCGCGTTGCACACGGTGATGCCCGAATCGTCAGTGAAGCTGATGCCCTCGAGCGCTGCATCCGACGCGAGCACTGGACGAGCCATAGCCATCGCCTCGAGCACCTTATTCTGGACGCCGCGCGCCACACGCAGCGGCGCCACTGCGCAAAGGGAGAATGCGAGATAAGGACGTACGTCCTCTACCCGACCGGTGACGGTGATGCCTTCCCTCTCCCCGAGCTCAAGCACTTCCCGACCCGGATTGGATCCGACCACGTAGAAATTCGCATCGCCGCGAACCTCCCTGACCGCTGGAAATACGTGGTCGGCGAACCACTTGACTGCGTCTATGTTGGGCCAATAGTCCATCGCACCAACGAATACCAGCGGCTTTTCGTCTTCCCGGTAGGGCGAATTGAACGGCTGGCCGGGGTCGAAATACTCCAGATCTACGCCATTGCGAACCACGTGAACTCTCTCAGGCGGCGTCCCTGTTTGCTCGCAGAATATCCGCGTCTCGTCGTCCGAAATCAGGACCGAAGCGTCGAATTTCCGCGCAATCGCCGTTTCTTCGTCACGCAGACGCGCGGCTTCGCGGCCGTAAATCCAACGCCGGATACCTCCGAACTTCTGGCTGTATTGATGCCATTTGTCGGAGTCCATGTCGCAGAAATCGATGACCGAGCGGGTGTCCCCTCCCAGCAGCGACTCCGCGTGCTGCGCCATCGACGACGAAAATACGACAACCGCCTCGATGTGTCTGCTATCTGCGAGACTCGCAACCCAATCTCCGAGTTCAGATTTGCGGTAATACGGCATGGTCAGAGATGTGCCCGTTAAAAAACCGCGCAGGGCCCTGACTTTCGCCCATGACGGATTCAATCCGACGAAGCAGGTCTCCGCACAGATATCCTGAAGCACGGAAACGTGCTGCCAGTCGTCGGGATCGTCAACAAACGCACCGAGATGCACGTTCCACTTTTCCGCCAACCGCTGCAGCAGATGATACGAGCGAATCTTGTCACCCTTGTTCGGCGGATAGGGTATCCGATGAGCAAGATATAGAAGGTCCTTCACGACGTACCCCGTGCAAATTCGTGTCAGGCAATCGAAACAGGCAGGCCCGTGCGATCAGGTATCCAGAAATACCTTGTCCATACGGTCCCACTTGAAATCAGCAAGAAGCCTCTCGAGCCTCCGTTCCATACGCCGAAGATTGACGTAATGACGGAATCTGGATTTCAGCGGGATACCGGACATGCGGGGCTGTTCCGGATCGAGTTCCCAAGGATGGAAATAGAACACCGCCGGCTGTCCCTCGGCGGCATTCAGCCGTCGAATTGCCCACTGAAAATACCGGTACGGAGCAACGCGGAAATAGCCACCGCCACCGCACGGCAGGTTTCGTCCGAATGCCCTGATTGTGGACATGGGGACCTCTAGCAAACCGCACTCGGTCCGATACGCGAATCGCGACGCGTCCGGCATGCCATAGTGATCGTGGACCACCGGGAATATGCTGGAGCTGTAGCGGTGTCCCGTATCGTGTAACACGTCCTGGGCCCACAGCGTATCGGCGCCGATCGAAAAGCTCGGCGCTCGAAAACCGAGAACCTCCTGCCCGGAAATATCTTCGAGTATCGCCTTGGCACGCGTTACGTCCTTTCGAAACTCGTCGCGAGTCTGTTCGGTGACCTTCGCATGGTCGTAGCCATGGCTGGCAATCTCGTGACCCGCGGCAACGATCTCCCGGATCATTTGCGGGTGCTTCTCGGCGACCCAGCCCAGCGTAAAGAACGTCGCTCTTACACCCGCCTCGTCAAAAAGCCGCAACGCGACGCCGGTCGAATACTCCACGCGGCTATCGAAACTACCCCACTCATCGCGGCTCGTCGTGCTCGCGAACGCCCAAACCTGAAAGAACTCCTCGACGTCGATCGACATGGCGTTGCGGAGTGAGGTCGTCCGGGACATGCTACCGATGTCGCTCGCGACTCGCCCGTCAGGCGCGCCACGAGTCTTGCGCAGCGCAGTGCCGGCACCGCGTTGCTCATTTCCAGTTGTCAGAATCCTGGTCAAAACCGCCTCAGGAAAGACAACTCGATCGCGTCCTCGGTGTAGTTATCGAATCCCGATACCGAATCAGTCTCTTGGTCCGAGTGGCGCAGAGACAGGCGCAGATCGGTATTCGCGCCAAGACTGCGCAGGACGCTTAATACGACAGTCTCGATGTCAGTCGTCACGTCGGTATCCACATAGTCATACTTGGCCAGCGTCGCACTCAGGTCCAGGGCGGTTCTTGCACCGAGTTCATACCGAAGGGCCGCAGTGATAGCACTTTGGCCATCCTCCGCATCGACGGTTCCGTCGACAGCCTCAAGGAACTCCCTTTGCTCATCATAGAAAGTGACCACGAACAGCGTACGGTTCCCCGCAAACTCGATGCGGCTGCGCAACAATTTGGACACGTAGACCTCGGCACGAACCGGCACGAGCAGGAAATCGTCCGCAATTGGGTCGTCCTCAAACAGCGGATCGAGCTCTCCAACGGTGAAAGTGGTGGCCGCGGACCCCGGGCCGTCCAGCGCAGACGTTGTCGGATTTTCCGTGTATGTAACCGATGCCGTCATCACCCGCCCTTCGAATTCGATATTGCCGAAATACGTGGTGCCGAAGAAACGTTCGCCGGTCCGCAGCTCGATACTCTTGTTCTGGCCGGCGTTGATGCGTACACCAGCTTCCCAATAATCGGAGTCAAGGCCTCCGACATCGCGACCTTCGAGAACGTCGCTCTCGAGACCGCCCAGCAGGATCAGCCGGAAGCTCCTTGATACCGGGATGCCAAGAGACGCACCTGCACGTTCGAATTCGTAGTCGGTTACGACATCGTAATCGATCGACTGCGCGTTGTACGTCAACGACCATTCGAATCCGGTCTCGTCCTCTTCCGTACCGACGTACAGACCCAACTGGTCCTCGGTGAAATCGTCGACACGACTAAACGTCGCAACGCCGAAGTCTTCGTAACGCCCTATACCGTACGCGTAGTCCGCTCGAACGAAGGCATTCGAACTGCCGAGGCGCTGCACTACGTAAGGATTTACATTCGCATACGTTACGTCACCAAGATTGTCGGTTGCGACGACATTGCTGGCGGCGATTCCGCGGCTCGGATCGATAACTGCCTGCTCGATCGAAGCATCGAGATCGATGAAAAAACTTTCGGGCAAGGCCTCGATTGTCGCATCGGCTGTAAGCTGATGAAATACTGTGTCGAGGTCGCTATCTTCTTCAAAAAACAACGCCTGAGCCCGATACGAGGTATCGGTCGTAAATCGCCCATCTTCCTTGACAAGCGTGAAGCCGGGTATGACCTGACCAACAAAACTCTCGACTTCGAAACCGTCACCAGCGAGCAGGAGATTATCGGTATACGTAGCGATCAGCTCAATCGACGGCTCGAACTCCCAGTCCTGAGCCAACGCGCTTTGCCCGAATGCGATGGCCGAGAGAAACAGTCCGCACCCTATTGACCCTGCGTGAGTCAAGCCTTTCTGGCCGGACCGGGGCTCTCTAGTTTCTGTAGTGGTAGCCATAGTATCCCCCATAGCGGTGCTTCTGGCCGAACAGATGCTTCATTCCGTTGAAGACAATGTTGACGACGTCAACGTCTCCAAGTAGGGAAACCGCTTCCTGCACGGCGGGCTTCAGCGTCTGATTCGCAGCGACGACCAGAAGTACCTGGCCAACCAGACGCGACAGTACCTGAGACTCATTAGTCTGCAGGATCGGTGACGTATCGAACAAGACAACAGTGCTGGGCAGGTTTTCGCTCAGAATCGAGACCAGGTCGGCCATCCTGGAACTCGCGATCAGCTCGGAGGCATGCTCATCGGCCCTGCCGGCCGGAAGAATGCAAAGTCCGGGTACGTCGGTGCCGACGATAATATCGCGCACATCCGATACTTCATCGGCAAGAAAGTCGGTGACGCCCGCATTCTCGGCAAGCCCGAACATTTTGCTGGCGTGCGGTTTGGCGATGTCGGCGTCGACGAGGAGGACATCGAAGTCTTTTTCCGTCGCAATGCTCATAGCGAGGTTAATTGCCGTGAACGTCTTGCCTTCACCTGACGTAGAGCTCGCGACCATGACGACATTGCTTCGCTCAATCGACTCGCTCTGCTCACCGAATGCGTTTGCAAGGACCGGCCACTTTATCCGCCGCATCTCGTCGCGCAACTGACGCTCGAAGTCAGCGTGAATGGCAACGCCTTCACTTGCCAGCATCTCATAGTCAATCTCGATACTCTGCCGCGGTTCCAGCTGAGCGACCCCATTCTTGCGCCGTTCCGACCGAAGCGCGGACTTGACCGATGCGACCTCGCGCGCGCTCTGAGACTCGCGACTATGCGACTCGGTAAGTTTTTGCAGCGCAGTTTGCAGTTTGCTCACAGGAGGGCTCCAACGGCGAGAAACGCTTCCTCGATGGCTTCGGCAGCAGGATACATGGCCATTACGCCAACCCAGGCGACGACCAGTCCCGCAGTCGCAAGTCCGAATCTTACGTTCCCTTTGCGTGTGTCAATTCTCGCCTCATCGTTTTGATAACTGGAGATTGAGCCGAGCACCGGCAATTGCAGGCTGTGGCGCAGGTCGTCGACAGCATTGAACACCGGGTTTACCAGGTTCAACAGGTACGACAGTGCACCTCCAATACCGAGGCCGGCAAGTAACACAACCGTCGCAAACAGATAGCGATTCGGTCCAACAGGTTTCAGCGGCTCTACCGGCGGCTCGATGACGCGGAACTTTATTTCCTCGTTACGAAACTCCGCTTCTTCCGACAAACGTGCAGATTCCAGCCGCTTGAGCAACGCGGTGTGTTGCGTCTGGTTGACTTCGTAGTCGCGGTTAAGTCGCGCCAGTTGCGCCTCGACTTCCGGAATCGTGTCGACCATCCGGCGCAGATAGACGACGCGCTCTTCGGCATCGGCGAGTTTCTGCGTGATCTCGGACAGTTCCGCATTCGCCTCACTGATTGAAATCTTGAGACTCTGATACACCGGATTCAAATCGAGCGAATTCATGCTGACGAGGTCGGTATCGAGTGAATAGGTCGGCCTATCGCCGGCGGGGGCCGCGATCCGCCTCTCCTGCTCACGCATTTGACTGATCCGGTTTCTCAGATCAACCACCTTAGGATGCTTCTCCGTGTATTTGAGCAGCAGGCTTGCAAGCTCCTCTTCGAGCAATCTCACCTGGCTGCTCCCGCCGGTTTCTGACTTCGACGGATCGTCAGGCCTGGCCAACAGACCAAAAGTCGGCTCTTCGCCGTCGATCTGTTTCTGCAGCTCGTCGCGTCGCTTCACGACCCGGCTGTACTCGGACCGGACGTCTTCCCTTTCCTCCAACGCTACCTGGAGCCGTACGTAATAGTCCTGGCCCTCGCTCGGCATCATGCCCACATTCTGTTTCTTGAAGTCGGCGAGTCGCTGCTCTGCTTCCGCGAGTCGCTCTTCGTATTCGAGAATCTGCTCTTCAATAAAGCGCTGGGCGCCGACAGAGTCTTCCTTGTTTTGACCAAGCGATTTCTCGACGAACGTATCCAGTAGCGACTGCACGACCCGATGAACCATTTGCGGGTTTTTGTCTGTGAACTTGATCGTGTAGAGATTTTGCTCCGCGTACGGATTGCGCTGCGAGCCGCCGGTGACCTCAATGCGCTGTTCGACCATTTCGAGCAGGTTTTCCATCTCTTCCGGGCTTTTCGCGCGCAGATCCAGATCCGTTTCTCGCACGACACGTTCGAGCTGCGGCCGACTTAGCAGTACTTCCGTCATCATTGTCACTTCCGACATCACATTGGTGTTGACCGCAAGGTCTGCCAACAACGGGCGCAATACCGTTGCCGTATCAATGTAGAGCACAGCCTTCGATTCGTAGGAATTGGGGATCAAGGTCACGCCGGCCCAGCCGAGCAGGCACACCAGCCACGCGAACAGCATTCCGTGCCAGCGGTAGCGCAAGGCGCCAATCACCTCGGCCAGGAATTTCGATACGATGTTGTACACTTATATGTTTCCAGTTCGGCCGATCAAACGGCAATATCCAGATATTTTATCTTTATTATCATAGAGATAAATACCCTATTTGACTAAACCTCTAATGCGCGATCGTTAAAACATCGACTCCGGAATTATCAGCACGTCGCCGGGCTTCATTTCGATGTTTTCGCTGATGTCGCCGTCGCTAATCAGGTCCTTTAGTCGCACACGAATGTCGCGTTGAACATTATCCTCCCAGCGAATCACTTTCGCCCGATTTCCGGCTGCAAACTCAGTGAGCCCACCAACTTCAATCATGACATCCAGCAGCGTCATACCGCTCTGATATGACAGCGACTGCGGACTAACGGCCTGCCCGACCACCCTGATCTGCTCTCGATAGGTTCCGCGGAAGTTGGTCACAATAATGTTGACTTGCGGGGTGCGCACGTACTCTGCGAGCTTCTCCTCGACGTCCCTCGCAAGCAGCGTCGGTGTCTTGCCCACCGCTCGCATATCCTCAACCAGGGGAATCGTGATCATCCCGTCCGGACGCACAGGAATCGTTACCGTCAGTTCCGGGTTATCCCACACGTAAACCTGCAACATATCGCCGGGCCCGATGATGTACTCCGTTCCATCGCTCTGCTGCCCGTCGTCGCCAGCTGCAGGCACAGTCGCAGAACCGCCCGCGCATCCTAGCAACAGGACCAGAAACGCCACCAGTGCCGACAAACGCAACATCGTCTTCATACTTTCCTCACTCTGGCCAATTCACTCGTCTTCTTGATTCGACACGCGACACGAACGCTACAGGCGACCATTTTCGATCTCCTTGATCAGTCGCTCTGCATCGTCCCGACTCGCAAATTCCTGCCCGCCTGCGACGACCCTCTCAATGATGGAATAAGCAGCTTCGGCATTCCCCGTCTCATAGAGCGCCACGCCCAGATGATAGTGAATCTCCGGATTCCCGGGTGTGGAAGCTGCCGCTTGTTCCAGGATCCCCAGGCCCGCTTCCGGTTGCCCCTGCCGCAAAAGAACCCACCCGTAGGTGTCGGCAATCGCGCCATTGTCGGGCACCAGTTCATAGGCGGCAGCGGCCACGTCGATCGCGCGCGGATCACCGTCTTCCAGCAGGATCCATGCCAGATTGTTTAGCGCTACAACGTTGTCAGGATTGGACTGCAACAGCTTCTCATATTCAGCGGCCGCCGCCTTCGTCTCGCCGCTTGCGTGGTAGCCTTCCGCCAACAGCATGCGGGTGCGAGCATCACCAGGATTGGTTTGCAGATAGTCCTGCAACGGCTCGTAGGGTCTCGCATGTGCAGCTCGCGAACGAGCCTTGTAAGCTCGCACGGCCAAATCGCGGCTGGGCGCGATCGCGATGGCGCGGGCGTATGCCTCAATAGCCTCGTTGTGACGCTGAGCAGCCGCGAGGATGTCTCCGTAAAGCGCATAGCCGTGCCCCGCGTTTGCCGGGTCTTTGCGTAATTGCTCGGCGACCTGCACCGCAGCGTCAAACTGGCCGTCGCGCACAAGGTATTCGGCGAGCTGGGTTGCAGATGGCACATGGTAAGGATGCGCCGCAAAGTTCTCGCGAATCAGGCGCATCGCGGTTCGCTGGTCGCCCGTCATGTACTTGAGCCGGGCATAGTTGAAGCGATATGCCGCCACCTCGGGGTCGAGCCGAATGGCTGCGGAGAAGCTGCGGTCCGCGGAAACCAGATCACTTGTCGCCATCTGGGCAACTCCAAGGAGGTTACGAGAGCGAGCATCACTCTCATCGATCTGCACCGCTTCTTGCGCAACCCGCAGTGCTTCTTCGAGACGATTTTGCTTGAGATAGTGAGTCGCGAGCTGAATACGCGGCATCAGGGCATCGCGGCTGTGATCGCGGGCTTTTTCCAGCCAGCTCACGGATCCTGCCACGTCACCTTCCAGCATCCCGAGCCGGGCCAGTTGCAGAATGACCGGAACGTTGTCCGGTGCAATCTGGAGGGCGCGTCGGTAGCGCAGCCTTGCGTCCGCGTATCGCTGCTGTGCAACGTCCATCTGGCCGAGGCGCAGTAGCGCTGCAACGTTTGTATTGTCGAGCGCCAAAGCCTGCAAGAAACTGTCGCGTGCTGAACCAAGGTCGCCAAGCTGCTCATGAATACCGCCGAGCACGTTGTACAACTCCGGATTGTCGTTCGAGGCGGCCGCCAGTTCGAGTGCCTTTTGCCTGGCCGCGGCAACGTCTCCGGAGCGCTGGAGGCTCACGACATTCAGCACTTCCAGGCGATGCTCGTCCGCATCGGAATCGGCGAGAGACTCGAGCAACGCGATGGCCTGGTCCGTTTGGCCGACAGCGAGATAGACTGCGGCCAGATCCATTTTGCGATCGACGTCGGCCGGATCCGCGTCGACACTTCGTCGCAGCAAGTCGACGCCTTGCTGCTCGTCGCCTGCTTTCAATTTGAGCAGCCCGGCGGCCGCAAGCAGACCGCCATCGGCAAGGCTCTGATCATCAAGTATCGGCCCGAGCGCGTCGGCGGCATCTGCCACCTTGTGTTGGCGCAGGCGAACATCGGCCAGCAACTTGCGTGCTTCGACATTGTCCGGCAACGAACTCACGACACTGGACAGGTACATCTCGGCCTGCGCGAGATTGCCTTTTGCCCGGCTAACCGCGCCAAACAGAAAATGCGCTTGACGAAAATCCGGGGCTTCCTTGAGGATTTGCTGTAGAAGCCCGACGGCCCGGTCGATCTCACCGGACGCGAACGCCACTCGCGCTGTCGTGTAGCTGGCGACAAGGGTGCCGGGCGCCAGGCGTTCGAGGCGCCTGGCGTAGTCCGCCGCTCCGGTGATATCACCTCTGAACAGCTGGATATCGGCGAGGCTGGCGAGAGCCGACTGCGCGACCGCAGGAATTCCCTGCGCTTCCGCAAGTTCCAACGCTTTCAGGAAATCCTGCTCCGCGACGTCATGCGCCTGACGTCCCAGGCGAAACGCGCCGCGAGCCATCCAGGCGGGCGCGAAATCGGGCGCGAGCTCGATAGCACGTTCGATCGTTACCAGCGCCTGCTCCGCATGCCCTTCGGCAAGATAGGTTGCCGCGATGCCGAGATAGGCGACAGGGTTTTCGGCTTCGTTCTCAAGCGCAGCAACGTATTGCTGCCTCGCCGTCTCGACTCGGCCGAGCGCGAGCTCCGCATCGCCACGAATGAGATTGATCTTCACTCGCGCTGCATCGTCTGGCGCATCGGCCTGATCGATTTCGCCTAGAACCAGATCATGTGCACCTTGTGCCAGCAGCGCCTCACCCAGGGAAACAAGGACATCGCTACGCGGTACCCCCAGCTCTACGGCTTTGCGAAGCTCTTTCTCGGCATCGTAAGGTTCGGCGGCCTGGAGATAGATGCGTCCCAGCGAAACGCGGGCATCGAGGTTCTGCGGGTCTCGCTGCAAGACCGTCTTGAGATCGATAATCGCCGCCCGAAAGTCGTCCTGCCCGGCTGCCGCAGTAGCTCGCGCAACCAGTTCCTCGTCACTCAGGCGGAGGCCGCAGGCCGAAAAAGTGGCAAGAACGAACGTCGACAGCAGAACGGCTAGCAACAGCCGGGGCACCACGGCCGGCGAACCGGTCAGTGGCGAATGTCGTGTGGTTGCTGGCATACGTATCGCTCAAGCCTTATTGATACAGGCACCGTAATATACCTGCTATGCCGGGTCATCACACGGGCCCAGAACACATCCCAAAACGTGATCAGTGCACGGTTTGGAACGTGTCTGGTTTTGCGTTCATTCCGGTGACCGCAAACGCAAAAAAGCCGGGTACAAATTCCTTTGTACCCGGCTTTTGGTTCGGAATACCCGTTTCGCTAGGGCTTACGCGCGCCTCCGCATACCGAAGGCGAGGCCGAGAAGCCCGATACCGAGCAGCGCAAGACCGGCAGGCTCGGCAACTTCGATGCTGTGATTGAAGCCCGTCAGCGAAAAACCGTGCGAGTGGTCAACAGTTGCAACCGTCGTCAGCGAGTAAGGACCAACCACCGATACACCGCCGTACCCGGTGTGGGCGAAAGCGCCGGACCCGATGATGCCGGTGTCATGCAGCAGGGTACCCGTGCCAAAGCCCTCGTTGGACGAATCAGCATAAGACTGGAACGATACCTGGCCGTTCGTCGTGCCACCGATCTCGACGAGGTAGTTCGTATCACCATGTGGCGCGACGATGCCAGTGTTGGTCAGGCGAATCGTCAGCACACCGCCCGTCTGCGAGTTACCCGTGATGTTGAGAGAACTCAGGTCCAGGCGCGCCGTGCGCTCGTCACCAATCAGCGGGTTTGAGGCGCCCAGCGTTACGTTCAATACCCAGTCGCCGATCGAACCGACAAACAGTACGGCACCGTTTTCGTTCCAGTCGCTGACCGTGACTGTCTCATCACCGTCACTGAGTTCGAGAATCAGGGTGGCATTGGCGGGACCCGCCAGAGCGATACTGGCAAGTAGAGCTGCGCCGATTCCGAGAATTCTTTTTTTGCTGATCATGCCCACATCCATGGTAGTTGTCGTCACTGCAAGTATTAAAGCAACTCCCGTGCCAAGGAGGCTTTTGGCAAGTAAAAACAGCCTGTTACAGAGATTCACCGGCCCCGACGGCTGCCTGAGTTGGTCGATTTATCACACTCATGTAAAGCCAGCCGACACTGGTCCGCACCCCTAGCCGAGGTAACGGGACACGAATGGCCCGAGTATCTGGCTGACCCGCAGAGGCAACTTACGCCATAGCGAGATCATTTTCTGGTACTTGGGGTTGTTCACGTTGACTTCCGGCAGCTCGCTGGCCCGCACCAGCGCATACTGATAGTGCAATGGCCGCGGTTCGAAGCCCCAGTGCCGTTTGTAATTGTACGGGCCCGAATCAACCTTGCTGCGCCCGAAGTCATAGACGTTACGGCCGTCCTTGGCGGCGCGGCACATCTGGTCGTAATACATGAAATCCATTGCCTTCGAACCACGACTCTGCGGCATGCCGCCGCCATAGTACGGGAGCACGTGATCGCGAAAATAGAAACTGATGAGGGAGCACTCGAGGCCCTCGTCGCTCTTGACCGACACGATCTCGCAGTCGTTGCCGAACTCTTTCTTCAGATTCTGGAAGTATCGGCGGCTGAACACTGGCGTTCCGAGGTTGCGAACGCTCGTAGAGTAAGCGTGAAAAAACTCGTCAACGTCGTCCTGTATCTGGAGCGTCAGGTTGTTTCGCAGGCCCTTTCGTACGACCGCGCGCTGCTTGTTCTTGATGCTCAACAGGATCGCCTCATCGTCGCCCTCCAGAGCACGCTGAAACGTCGCGTGCAGAGACTTGGTCGGCCAGTCGTCGCGCGTCGTCTCGACGTTTCGAAGTTCCAGGTAGTCGACGTTCAGGGAGTGCGCAAGGTCGGCGGCCGCATCCTCGAGCGCACGCAGAATCGATGGCGAGTCCGCCACCCCGCCACCATAAACGCAAAAAGGCAGCGAAATCAGAGCATGCCCGAACAAAAGGCTCTTTTGCTCGAACGCCGGCAACACACCTCGTATCCGGCCCGACGCATCTTTGGCCTGCAAGTAAAACGGACGATGCCGAAACGAGTCGCGTATGACGCGAAACCAGCCTGCTCGGTGGAAGAACGTCGCGTCCGGGTGCGCCAGCACGTAATCATCCCAGGTCGCAAGGTCGGCTTCGGTCGCCGTCGAAACCCTAAACTCGGGTGAATCGGTAGTCACTTCGCGCATTGGCCTCAGCACGCTCTGCTATCAGTCCGGCACCACAGGTTACCGGAGTCACCTGCAACTTCAACGAACCAGTTCAACCTATGAAGTGACGACTGTATCGCAGATAGTGTCGCCCCCGCATTGCGGCGTTACTATTCGTGAATGACAAAAGAAATCCCGATCCAGACAATTCAGACCATCGGCCGCAGCATATTCAAGGAGGCGTCGAGTTACGGATTCGCCCCCATTGATATGGTGCGACTTATCAATGAACTCATGGACCTCTGTACCGCCGACGACGGCGGCGAGCTCTCGGCCGGCGCCGACAAGGCGGAGAATGCGGCAGTCACCGCGCATGCAGACGTCGGTGAACTACCGATACACGGTCAGCGAGTGAGTATTCGCGCCTACCAACCCGACGATTTTGACCTGCTGCAACGGTGGCTGCCCGACAAATACGGTCGCTTTTTCGTCCTGTCCTCCGCGACGGCCCAGACGGTCACCATAGAATCGCTCACCGATTCACCCTCAAACCGCCTCGGCATCATCACCCGGGACGGCCGCCCGATCGGTGCAATGGCCTATCTCGACATCAGCGAGACTCAAAAGCGCGCTGAACTGCGCAAGCTCATCGGGGACCCCGATTCACGCGGCCAGGGACTGGCAGAGGAAGCGACTCGACTCTGGATACGCTACGGGATGGGCTCGCTGGGCCTGGAAAAGATTTTCGTCAGCACCTTACAAACGCACATCGCCAACATACGGTTAAACGAGGCCGTCGGGTTCCGAGTCGAAGGACTGCTGAGGAATGAAGTTCTAATCGATGGCCGTCGTTTCGACGTTCTCAGAATGGGTATCTGGCGAGATTGAGTAGCGCTCAGTTCAGAGGCAGGGAAATCGTTACCGTTGTGCCTGTTCCGACTTCGCTGGTGACGCGAAGGTCGCCCCCCATCTTCTGCGCAAATTCGCGCGCCTGGTATGCACCGATCCCCATACGCTGACTGCCCTTGGTCGAATCGAACGGGCGAAACATCCGGTCGCGTACGAAATCGAGCGTCATGCCTGCACCGGAATCGGCGACCGTCACGATGGCTGCGCCGTTCTCGCAGGCCGTGCGGACCGTAACTGTACCGTCGGCAGGTGTCGCATCTTGCGCATTTCGAATCAGGTGCGTCAGCACCATCGTGAACTGCTCAGCATCAACCTTGATCTTTTCGTCGCCATCTTCCAGCTCGAGCGTTGGCTCGGGCTGCACACCACCGCATCGATCGACGGCCGCGGAGACCATGAACTTCAGTTCCCTGGATTGGGGGCTGGAGTATGCCTCGCCACGCTTGAGCTGGTCCATGACGCGCTTCATACGATCGACGGAATGCGCAATCGTATTCATTGCATCATCGACAAACTCCGGGTTGCGCTTGTGCTTCGCCGCATTGGTAACGATCAGCGATTGTTGCGCAATGAGATTGTTTAGATCGTGCATCAGGAACGCTGTTAACCGATTGTAAGCCTCGAACTGACGGGCCTCGACGAGCTGCGCGTCGGTTCTGTCCTGAGCAAGCTGCACGGCAATGTGATTGCCGACTGTCTTGAGGAGGTCGCGGTCTTCATAATTCAATTCCGGTGGTCCCGGTGCACGACTGAGCAGGGCGAGACCTAGAAGCTGCTGGCGAGTGATCAACGGTACGGCGAGCCACGCATCTCCGATGTCTTCAAGCCAGGGCGACAGCTTCAGATCGCCGTATCGTTCCGGTTTGCGCTCGAACTCGGCCAGGTCAACGAGCCAGCTATCCTTGCGAATGAATTTGACCAACGGATCGTCCGCCGGAATGTCCGGAACCTCGTCAGTGGTTTCGTACGATGCGACTAATTGAAAGCTTGCCTTCTTCTCGTCCAGGACCCAAAGCCAACCCGAAGGACTCGCCACGATCTGGGCCAGGGCCTTGATGACGATCTGCCGCGTGGAACTGTCCTCGAATGCCGCCAACGTTGCCGTCAGCCGCAACCATTCCTCGCGGTAGTCATACTTGTTGCGAAAGAAATGCTTGCTGAGGAAGACCTTCAGTCGCGCCCGCAGTCGTCCGGAAAACAGCAGGACAACAAGCAGCAGTCCCGCGCCCGCAAAGAAGACCAGCCGGGCAAGGATGCCCCAGCTTCCGCCGTAGTAGGCAAACCAATAGCCGACCGCACTCATTGCGAGCAGATATATGCCGACGCCGGCAAGGGACGTCGTGTAAAACACGATGTGGCGCGATACGAAGATGTCCATGTTCCAGTCTGGGTTGCGTCGCGCAGCAATGGCGATAAAGGGCACGAAAATCACGTTGACCGCTCCGCGCGCGAGCCACGTACCCGGCTCGACTCCGCCAATCAGGACGCCCTGGGAATAGAGAAACAGGTCGTAGGCAAACATCCCACCGAGGCCGAGGGCGAGGGCATTGATGCCCCGACGAGACTTGTCCGGTGCATTTCTGACAAGCTGTTCGATCAGCACCAGCCCCACGAGCGCGATCAACAGACCACCAGGATTGAGCACGACACTCAGATCGTCCGCCGGCGCCGACCGGAACATCCCCAAGTGGAACGCGAAACCGACTATGAGGACGGCGGACCACGGGAGAATGCCAAGGTACCGTATCGACCGCCCGATGCCCGCTCTCGCAAGGAGCACCGCGAGGAACACGAGCCAGCCGGCACCCCGCATGACCTCGACTGTGAAGATCAGGATCTCGGGCACGGGTTGTCCCGTGGAGCTCGTCGCTATTACCGTTGCCCAGGCGACGCTGAGAAGACACGCGAGGATCAACAAACCACCTCGTTGCTGCCCTCGCCAATTTACCAGCAGGAGCACCGTCAGCAACGTATACAACACACCCGCAGCCGCGTAGCCGATTGTCCCGATTTCACTCATAAGTCGTGGAATCGTAACAAATTGGCGTCACCCTTAGCGGTCAGAAATTGACGCCGCCGTAATTATGTGACGTAGTGCGCTATTTGGCCTCAAAGACATGTATATGTTGGTTGTTGGCCACCATTGGATTACGTGATGTCGAAATTCCTGCGAAAACAAGTCTGCCTGGGCCTGGCCGCACTGCTAATCGGTCCCGTCGCATGGGCGGTTCCAGGCTCGTGGGAATTTTTCGAAAACGCGCAGTTTGATTTCGACTACGCTCAGCAGACAGACCTTCCTCCGGGTTTCGGGACCGGTGAGTTTACGTTCGAGATGTGGGTTCGGCTCAACGACTCGTATCCGGTTGGATCGACGAGTGGCGGCGCCGGCCAACTCCAGAATTGGTCGGACAGCGACAACGCACCCTACAGCACTTTCGACTGGTGGTATCACGGCAATTTCCTGATCGACGGTCATAACAACGTGGATTTCAACCGTGGCACGTTCAGCCTGCAGGTCTATGGCGGCGGCCGCATTCGATGGATCTTCGGCGACGGCCAGGCGTGGGCGATACAAGCCTACCCGGCGTCGACGACTCCAAGCCTGCTCGATGGCCAGTGGCACCAGATCACGCTCGTGCGCCGTTGGTCCGGGGCGACAAGTGCCGACCTCGAGCTCTGGATCGACGGCTCGCTCGTCGATGTCGAAACGAGCTTTTCCCGCACTGACATGGCAGCGACCTACTGGAACACCTGGAGCGCCTTTCCTGCCGGCGAGGCCGGCTGGTTCTTCGCGGCCGAGAAACAGGCTGCCAGGGGGACTATTACCCAGTGGGAAGATTACAAAGGTCTGATCGACGAAATCAGATTCTGGGGACGGGCCAAGTCCCCAAGCGAGATCGCCGCGAACTATGCGAATCCCGTTACCGGGAGCGAAACGGGGCTGCTTGGCCATTTCTCATTCGGCGAGGCAATGGGTACGACGACATGTGACTCGCTCAATGCCGCGCGCTGCATCGACCTGCAAAACGCGTTTGCCAACGTTTGGTCCGCGGTCGATGCTCCTCTGGCCGGCGGCGGAAGCGACACACAGGCGCCTACCGTGCCAACCGGCGTCGTAGCTACGGCCACGTCGAGTACGCAGATCGACCTGACCTGGACGGCGTCGACCGACGATGTCGGCGTCGTCGCTTATGACGTGCGACGCGACGGTGTCGTGGTTGGCAGCCCGTCGGGAACCAGTTTCAGCGACACCGGCCTGACGCCGAACACCACCTACTCGTACACGGTGTCGGCACGCGACGCGGCAGGCAATACCTCCGCCGAATCTACCGCGGCGATGGCGACCACCGATGCAACGCCAGACACGACGCCACCGTCGGTACCGACCAACCTGCTCGGCAATGCGGTTTCGAATACACGCATCGACCTCAGCTGGGACGCCTCGACCGACAACGTTGGTGTCGTCGCCTATGACGTGCGACGCGACGGTGTCGTGGTCGGCAGCCCGTCGGGAACCAGTTTCAGCGACACCGGCCTGACACCGAACACCACCTACTCGTACACGGTGTCGGCACGCGACGCGGCAGGCAATACCTCGGCCGAGTCTACCGCGGCGATGGCGACCACCGATGCAACGCCAGACACGACGCCACCGTCGGTACCGGCCAATCTGCAGGCTGCTCCGATCTCTGACCTGCGTATCGACCTCAGCTGGGACGCCTCGACCGACAACGTTGGCGTCGTCGCTTATGACGTGCGACGCGACGGTGTCGTGGTCGGCAGCCCGTCGGGAACCAGCTTCAGCGACACCGGCCTGACGCCGAACACCACCTACTCGTACACGGTGTCGGCACGCGACGCGGCGGGCAATACCTCGGCCGCGTCTACCGCGGCGATGGCGACCACCGATGCATTACCGGACACCGAGGCGCCGACCACGCCGACCAACCTTTCCGGCACAGCGACATCGGCATCGCGTATCACGCTCTCCTGGTCGGCGGCGACAGACAATGTCGGCGTCACCGAGTATGAAATCCGCAGAGACGGTTCCGCGGTCGGCACATCGACATCAACTGACTTCGCCGACACCGGGCTTTCCGCCAGCACGACCTACTCGTACACCGTGGTCGCCATTGATGCGGCGGGCAATCGCTCCACCGAATCTGCCGCAGTCGCTGTACAAACCAATGCAACGACCGTGGTCCCACCTCGTTCATCGGGCGGCGGTGCCTTCGGTATCTTTGAGTTTCTCTTGCTACTTACCGCAATCGCGGGAATCCGTCGACGATCAATGTGCTGAAAACCTCGCGGTCACGAAAGTGGATCATGCTCGCTTTGGGAGCAGGATTCAGCGTCCTGTTCCTCTGGCTGGCCGTTCGAGGCACCGACTTCCAGGCGATTGGCTCTGCGTTACTGCGCGCAGACTTTGCCCATGCTGCACCCTTTCTGCTGGCGTTGTTTGCTTTTTACTGGCTGAAGAGCGTGCGATGGGCAGACCTGCTCGCGCCCGCAGCGACAGTACGCGCGTCCGGGATGTTTCCAATCATAATGATCGGTTATGCGGGAACCGCGGTGTTGCCTATGCAGATGGGCGAGTTTGTGCGCGCCTTCATTGCAGGTCGCAAATACGATCTGCCATACGCATTGGTGCTCGGATCGATCGGCATGGAACGCGTGTTCGATCTTATGACGATCGTTGCATTGATGGGCGTCATTCTCGCGTCCGGTCAGGCCATCCCGCCACTCCTCAATACAGCAGGCTATGCCATATCGGCCGCAGCAGTTGCCGGCTTCCTGCTGGCAATTGTCTTTGCGCTCCGTGGTCCTCAGCTGGTCGGGCGCCTGGGCCGGATCTTTCGCTGGATGCCTGAGTCCCCGCGCACGGCGCTGCTCGACCAGCTTGAAAACGTGGCGCGGGGGTTCGAGTCGATCCGGCACCCGGCGCGCCTCATAAGGATCGTGCTGAATTCGTTGGTCCAATGGGTCTTCATGGGCGTCTGCGTGTACCTGAGCCTGGCAGCACTCGATATCCAGATTCCGGTCGCCGGGATTGCACTGGTCCTTCTCGCAACGGTTATCGGTATCTCTCTACCGACCAGCCCCGGCTACATTGGCAACATCCAGCTGGCCTTTACGCTTGCGCTGCAACCATTCGGCGTTGCGGCGGACGAAGCCCTTGCCGCTTCTGTCTTCTATCACGTGATCGCGTATGCTTCGGTTGTCGTCGTAGGGTTCCTTTTTCTCCATCGCATGGGCTACGGCATGATGGAATTGTCGAAGAAAGCTCAATCAAATTCCGTTGAGAAACAGGAGATTGAGTGAATGAGAATTGTCGTTACTGTCGTTTTGCTGACGGTTTGTGTCGCTGCATGCGGCTCGCAGGATGCGCCGGCGGTAAGTGAAGAATGCAGTGATTCACAGCTCAACCCTGTGCTGTTCGTCCACGGCTCCGGGCTATCCTCGGATTCCTGGGGGGATGCGCTGCACGCATTTCGCCGCGCCGGCTATGCGAGCCACGATCTGTATGCGATCGACCTCGTCCCGAACGATGGAGACAATGTGGCCGCTGCGGAGCGGCAGATAGCCCGGGCAGTCGACCAATTGCTGCAAGGCCGGTGCGATAACTCCCAGGCCCGCCGTGTCGACATCATCGCGCACAGCATGGGCGCGTTCAGTAGCCGCTGGTACGCGGCGCAGGTGGCGCCGGAACATGTCCGGACTCTGATTACGGTAGCTGGGGCCAACTACGGCACCGACGCGCTTTGCGGAATTGCTGGCGCGGGAAACAGGCAGATGTGCCCTGCCCGATCGGACCGGGCCGGTCCGCAAGCAATCCTGAACGGCAGCGCGGCAAACCCGGTCGATTCGACACCGTTTGGCGCCGGTACGGATAGCCACGCAGCCGATTCGGTGCCGCCGGACGCGAGCCGTCGAATCGTCTACCTGACGGTGAGAATCGAACCCGATGAGTGGATCGTCCCTGCCGCCAGCGCAGAACTGGACGGAGCCGGCGGCATATCTCTGGAGCAAGCCACCAACTATCGAATGACCGAGACGTCTGCGGGCAACTACCGCTTCGACAAATCCGTCTCGCACGACGAACTTCCCTACGATCCGGACCTGATTCGCTTTCTGCTTCTTGTCGTTTCTCGCGAATCCTTCTGAGCATGGCGCATCTCTCGGCGCCGGCCACGGTGTCGAATATCCTTACATTCGCAACCAAATTCTGCTCAAAAATCGCACGTAAATTATTGTTTTTGTAGCGAAAACGCTTCCGGGCACGATACTTGCACAATACTATGAAATGTGTCGATTTCGGTCGACACCTGCGCGTCATCTGGATTTCAACCGGGAATTTACTGTTATGCATGATGCATCTGTCCGTTCGGGGACCCAGGCAGCACGGAACGCTGCCCACCGAAACCGCCGCATACTCGCCGCACTTGTCCTTTCGTTCGCCCTTTTGGTGAGCGTGCAAGCCGAGGCTCAATTCGTCGACGATTTCGAGCGTCCTGACTCGGCCATCCTGGGCAACGGCTGGCTCGAGAAAACACCCGGTACGTTCGACCTCAACACGGGGCAGGCGCAAAAGAACTTTATCGTTAGCGACTACCGCGACAACATTGTCTACCGGCCCGCTTCGGAGAACGCGCTCGATGTCGAGGCATCAATTGAGTTTCAGTTGTCCGGTGGAAGTCCGGGCTACCCACAGATCTTCACGCGCGTTCAGCAGGATACAGTCGCGCTCGACCTGACGGTCGACGGCTACATCCTGTACATCAACGATTCGAACACCATCGCCACCGTCGGCCGCCAACGCGGCTCCGCGTTCCTGACCGAATTGGCGTTGATCGATATATTTCCTGCACTGAACACCAACGACACGTTTCGCCTGCGCCTGCGCACGACCGGCACGGCATCCGTTCTCGTTGAGGCTTTCGTCGAGCGCTGGACCGGCAGCGATTGGCAGGTCATTGGACAGGCGGTCATAGTCGATGGCGGTGCGGCACGGATCGACACAGCAGGAGCTGTTGGCTTTGGCGGCTACATCGAGTCGTCATACAACTACGACAACTTCCGCTACACGAATCTCGGCGGTGCAACCAATCCTGCACCGTCGCTGGGGGCCATAAATCCCACGTCGGCCACTGAAGGGAGCGCAGGATTTAACCTTACGATCAGCGGCAGCGGTTTCATCGACGGATCGATCGTGCGGTGGAACGGTACAGACCGCGCGACGACCTTTGTGTCGGGCAATGAACTACAGGCTGCCATTTCGGCAGCCGACGTTGCGACGGCCGGCAGCGCAAACGTTACGGTGTTCACGCCGCTCCCAGGCGGTGGCACATCGGCTGCGCAGACTTTCACCATTGATCCGGCCGCAGCAGACAATCCGGTGCCGGTCCTGAGTGCGGTCGATCCAAGCGTCGTAATCGAAGGCAGCGGCGATTTTACACTGACTGCAAATGGCAGCGGCTTCGTTGCGGGCTCGATCGTACGCTGGAACGGTTCGGACAGAGCCACGACGTACGTGTCCAATAGTCAGTTGACGGCGCTGATTACGGCAGCGGATATCGCCAATGCCGGCACGGCGACCGTGACGGTGTTCTCACCGTTGCCCGGCGGTGGAATATCGGGCGCTCAGACTGTCACCATCAACCCGCCGGTTGCCGACAATCCTGTGCCCGTGCTCAATGTTCTTGAGCCGAGCGCGGCGACCGAGGGCAGCCCGGGAATCACACTAACGGTAGACGGAAACAGTTTCGTCGCGGGTTCGGTAGTGCGTTGGAACGGTACTGACCGGCCGACGACGTTCGTCACCGCAAACATGCTCACGGCAACGATACCGGCCTCGGACCTGGCGGCAGCCGGAACCGTGCCTGTGACCGTATTTTCGCCGACGCCTGGTGGCGGAACGTCTGTGCCTCAGAATTTCGTCATAAATCCGTCTGCGGATAACCCGATACCGAATCTGACGGCAATCGCGCCGGGTTCGATCGCTGCCGGGAGCGCCGCGTTCTCGCTGACGGTCACGGGAAGCGACTTCGTGCCGGCGTCGACGGTCCGATGGAACGGAACCGACCGAACCACGACCTACGTAAGTGCCAATGAACTGCAAGCCACAGTTACAGCCGCTGACGTGGCGTCGACAGGCGCCAGCTCGGTTACAGTGTTTACACCCGGACCGGGCGGTGGAACGTCGACGGAAGCAGCATTCCTCGTGCTTGGTGGTGGCGGCGAAAACGGTCTCTCAATCGTAGACCTGAGCCCGGAAAGCGCGGTCACCGGGTCCGGTCCGGTCACGGTGACAATTATCGGCGAAAACTTCGACACGTCCTCAACGGCGAATCTCAACGGTGCGCCGCTTACAACGACGTTCATCTCACCGCAACAGCTCGAAGTTACGATCGGCAGCGGCGACCTCGCAGCCGCGGCGGTTGGCACGATTGTCGTCACGTCCCCGACTGGCGGCTCGAACCCTTACCCGTTCCTTGTCGTCGAACCAAACAATTCGTACTTCCTCGACAACTTCAACACTGGTGACAGCCCGAATATCGGCAACAACTGGACCGAGAAGAACCCCGAGGCTTTCGAAATCCGCAACAATGCAGTCACGGGCGTCGCGACTGATGAAGTCTATCGCGACAATATCGTCTACAGGCCGGCCAGCGAAGACCGGCGCGATGTGGAACTTTCTTTCGAGTTCGTACGGCAACCCGGGTTCAACTTCGCTCAACTACACGCCCGCGCTACGCGCGCGACGATCGGCGTTGAGGACCTCCTCGAAAGCTACATTCTCTATGTAGAGGACTACCTTACGCCGAATAGTGGCCTCGCGTTTGCGATAGGCCCTGACCTCGTAACGACGGGCGAGTGCATCATCGATCTGTTCCCGTTCTCGGCACCGCTGCAACCGGGTGAACGTTACCGCTTGCGATTCCGAGTTACCGGCGCTAATCCGGTCCGCCTCGACGGTTTCCTTGACTGGTTTGACGGCACGACGTGGCAGTCACTGATGGCCCAGACGGTTATTCACGACGACAACTCGCAACCAGACCCATTCTATTGCGGCCCGGGCTTCATGCCGCCGCCGCTTCAGTCGGCTGGCGCAATCGGGTTCTCGAAGTGGGCCGACGCACCCGAGGAGTACGACAACTTCTACTGGATGGATATCTCCACGTCCGCGCCTGCACCCGTCGTTGCGACGCTGTCACCGGGATCGGCCACGGCAGGGAGCGGCGCGTTCACACTGCTGGTCAACGGCAGCGAATTTGTGCCAAGCTCGACCGTTCGCTGGAACGGCAGTGACCGTCCGACGACCTACGTCTCGTCGACGACGCTGCAGGCCAATATCAGTGCCGCCGACATCGCCAACCCAACGGTCGCTCAGGTTTCCGTCTCAACCCCCGCGCCAGGCGGTGGCATCTCGGCGAACGTGGGTTTCCAGGTGGTTGACGGCGGCCAGCAACCGAATCCGGCTCCGCAGGTACAATTCGTCGCGCCGACATCGGCCCTTGCGGGTACCGGGCCATTGCAGCTCACCGTCACCGGCACCGGCTTCGCGCAGGACTCGGTCGTACGCTGGAACGGAGCAAACCGTCCAACGACCTATGTTTCGGGCAGCTCACTCGTCGCAACCATTAGCGCGGCTGACCTTGCGGCTGCCGGGACAGCTGCCTTAACGGTGTGGTCGCCATCGCCCGGCGGCGGCACGTCATCGGCAGCAAGTTTCGAAATTCTCGATACAGGCGATTTCTTCGATGACTTCAATCGCGGGGACAACGCCGGCCTTGGCAACGGCTGGACGGAGAAGTCTCCGCAGTCGTTCAGCATTGTCGATCAAGCTCTCGCTAAACAGTATGTTGGCTCGGGCTACCTGGACAACATCGCGTATCGACCGGCAGCCGAATCCATGCAGAACGGCGAGACTTCGGTCGAGTTCGAAGTGACCAGCCCGCAGCCAGGCTATCCGCAGATATTCACCCGCGTACAGTTGTCGACCGTCGGCCTGTCTCAAGTCATCGACGGGTACATACTGTATCTCGACAACAGCCTGAACTTTGCTGTGCTCGGTCGCAATAACGGGTCCAACTTCGTGACTCCGCTCGCGATGTTCACGCTCGACGAGGCGATCCAGGTCGGTGAACGGTACCGGATGCAGCTGAGCGCGACCGGCACCGGCAGCGTTGCACTGCAGGCATCATTCGAGCGTCTGACTGAAAGCGGCTACATGGAAATCGGTTCCGCCAGCGCGGTCGATGCGTCGGCCGAGCGGATTGCCGGTCCAGGTGTCGCGGGAGTCGGCGGCTACGTCGAAGCGACCTACCTGTACGACAACTTCCGCGCAACTGATCTCGACTAGCTCGGTTTCGCAACCAGCCGCAGGGCGCGATAGGCCGTAAGCCAGGGAATTCCGGGCCACGGCCAGCGGCGCGTCTCGCTCACCTCGAAATGGCGCTCCAGCGCGGCGATCAGCTTTTCGCGGCGATCGCCGTAGTTGCTGTCCGCGTCATCGCGCGCCAACACCTTCAGGCCAAGATCCAGAATCGGAGACTTCCCCGGGGTGACCAGCGCTACGATACCGCCGGGTCGCATCACTCGTATGATTTCGCGACAAGCCGTGTCGATGTCGTCGACGTACTCGAGCGCGCTGATGGCCACCACGACGTCAAAGGAATCGTCGGCGAACGGCATGTCTGTAACGCTGCCCGACCGCAGATCGGCACTGATGTCCGCTTTGGCGATGGATTCGGTAACCTCGGCCGTCATCGGATGCGGATCGATGCCCGCTATGTTCTTGCACGTCTTGAGAAGCTCGGGAAAGAACACGCCACTGCCGTACCCAACCTCCAGCAGATCATTGCCGCTCGCATGCCTGAGCAGCGACTTGATGAGCTGGAAACGGACGCGCTGGATCTTGCCCAGTACAAGACGGTAATTCCAGTCTGCATGGTCGACCTCGCTGGTTTGTACCAACAGTTCTTTGGGCAACAATTCAACTTTGGATAGAAACATCGGTTGTCCTTTCGTAGTCGAACAGAAATTCCATGGTCGGCGTTCGCCAACCTTTTACGTCTTTCGATCCCACACGCCAGCCGTTCAGGCGATAAAAAAGCTGAGCTTCCCGGTTGTCCTTGTCGACGATGGCGCGAAGGCGCTTCTTGCCGCGACGCTCCAGCTGGCTCATTACGCAACGAAGCAGATCGGCGCTGACAGTTACACCGGTTTTCCGGATGAACTCTCGAGATCGAAACCGGGGCAAGACACCGAATGACAGCAACTCGCCGACCTCGCTCCCATATTTCTCGTCCTTGACGTTCCTCTGGATCCGACGCGCCTCAAGGAGTGCGGCGATGCTGGACGGCCGCCTCAGCACGCTCTTGAACAGCGTCCAGGCAATGCGCAGCCGGTACCGCCGGGTCGCATTGTCCATGAAGCCATCGGGATCGTCCGTCCCGACGATGAATCCAGCAGGCTGCCCGTCTACATACGCGACAGCCCCGCAGATGAGCCGCTCCGAAGGCAGTACGGTGTAGTAGAACTCGCGTACGAATTCGGATCCCATCAGCACGAGGGGGCTGGTGTCCAGCAGCGCCGCATGGAGACCAGCAATATCGGCCGCCGCAGCGGGCTCTATCGGTCCGTCACCGAACTCGCGAATATCGTAACCGCCCATCAGTCGTCCGGGCCGCGCGTACCGATCATCCGGGCCGGCACGCCGCCGACGATTTCCATACCGCTGACGTCCTCGGTTACCACGGCGCCGGCGCCGACGATCGCGCCACTGGCAACGCTTGCCATGACGACCGCATTCGCACCAACCCAGACATCGTCGGCGATCTCGATCCTCGTAAGTTCGCCTCCCTGGAGCGCCATCGGCGTGTCCGTCTGGTCATAATTGTGGTATCGCGCGCCGCTCAGAAAGCGGCATCCTTCGGCCGTCAAAACGTAGGAACCGAAATTGCAGTGATGAATCGTGTTGTACATGCCAATGAGGACATTGTCACCAATCTCAATGTCACGGTAGATGAAGACTGTACCGAACCCGATCATTACGTTGCGACCGCATTTCGCCAGTGCGAAGCGATAGAACTCGTAACGGACAATCGTCCCAAACACATATGGAAACACAGCAAGAAACTGCGAACAGAACAGGAAGAACACATCAGACAATCGAGACAGCAACGCCAACGGCACCGTCACCGGCCACGTCAACACGCCCAGAACGGCAACAACGATACGCAAGGTCTTCGACTGGTTGAACTGGTCGTACGTAATCTGCGTATACCGGTCCCTCTCGATGCGGCCTTGGTGTTGCATGTTGCTCGACCAGCACGCCGGGGCGTCAGGACAACCTCATCTTCTTGAATCGATCGCCGTGCAACTGCGATTCCACGATAATGACCTTCTGAGGAATCATGAAGCGGCTGAGCTTGTCGGCGCAGTACGTCCGCATGCGCTTGCGAAACTCACCAAGCTCTTCGCCCGAACTCAGCTTGACACGCGCCACGACAATGTTTCCCGTCAAAGGGCTGGGCTCACTATTGACGACCACTTCCTCTACGCTATCCATGGTCTGCAGCACACTCTCTACCTCGGCGGGATAGACCTTCTCGCCACCGACGTTGATGATCTCAGACTTGCGACCGAGAATGCGAATGTATTCTCCATCTACTTCCACGGCGTCGCCTGTGATGAACCAGCCGTCTTCAGTGAAGGGGCTCGGTGCATTGAGATATCCAAGCATCGCCGATTTCGCCTTTATCTCCAGCAGGCCGTCGACAACTCTCGTCTCGAACCCCTCGCCGCCAACTCTGACCCACAGGGAATCCGAAGACCGCGATTTCGAACGCAGGATTCCCACTTCCGATAGACCGTATGTCTGCAGCAGGCGAACGTCCGGGAACAGCTTATGGAAGCGTTCCAGCGTGCTCTCAGGCATTACCTCGGTGCCATAGGTCACGGTCTTCAAGCTCGACATGTCGAAACTCTTATAGGCCTCGCTGACGAGAATGAGATTGAGAAACGTAGGCGACGTCGGCAGCAACTCTACTTTATGCTCGTCAATCGCCTTGCACACGGTCTCCGGATTGCGGTCGGCAACCGTTATTACGCAGCCTGCGTTCGACAGGTTGTATAGCAGCGTATTCACGCCGCCGATATGGTCGAACAAAAGAAAAGTGATTGTTCGCAGCGAATGGCGAGGTACCTTGTACTTTTCGAGCATTGGCACGAAATCGTGAACGGCGGCTTTGCTCTTGCCGGTCGAGCCCGATGAAAACAACGTCAGGCCAGGCCTCCCCGATGCCTTCAGTTCGAGGATTATCTCGTGGCTCGCCACGACCCCTGTCCTTTCAATCAGGGGTTCGTCGTGCTCATCGATCGAGACGACGGCTTCGACCTCCGCGACTTCGCGAAACTCGGCTTTCTTGCCTTCCACAGAACTTGAGAGCGGTACAAACAGACAGTTCCTCTCGATCAGCGCCAGCATCAACGCTATTGCTCGCGGCGAAAAGTCAGCCTCCACCGCGACAACCGTGCCAGGCTCCACACCCGCATCGTCCAGCGATTCAGCCCATTGGTCAATCTGCGATAGCAAATACCCATAGGAATACGACTGGTCGCGCCAGACCAACGCATCGGCATCACTCGCTTCTGCAAATCTCTCCCTCAGAAAATCGATATGCACCTATAGTCCTCCCAAATATATGTGCTGCCCGGTTATAAAGGCACTTCCCGGGTCAAGGAAGAAGTCGGTAACCTGTGCAACATCTTGCAGGCTTCCCAGTCGTTTGATCGTCTGCCGCGCGACGAGCTGCTCTATCTTGTCTTTTGGCACGGCGCGGATCAGATCCGTCTCGATGGGCACAGGTCCGACCGTATTCACGGTAATCCCCAGGTTGGCAAACTCGCGAGAAAGAACGTTCGTCAGGCCTTCAACACCGGCCTTGGAAGCAACGTATGCCGCCTCTCCCTCAAGCTTGAGGGGCACGGCGACGGTCGAAAAATTGACGATGCGACCGTACTGATTCTTCTTCATGAGCTTCGCCGCTTCCCGACAAAAAAGAAAGCTGCCCACGACGTTCGTTTCAAGCACCTTTCGCACGGTGTCAACCGGCGTTAGGAGCGAATGGTTCATTGACGCGATGCCTGCGTTGTTGAGCAGGTTGTCGAGTCGGCCGTGCTCCTTGCGCACCGCGGAGAAGATCCTTTTCACAGCGGACTCGCTTGTGACGTCTGCTTCAAAATGCCTGTAGCGTTCATGCGACCAGTCAGGTTCGCCACGGCTACAGCCGAACACGAGGTGGCCCTTTTCGCAGTAGTGTAATGCGAGGAACTTGCCGATGCCTTTGCGTGTACCGGTGATTAGCGTGATGGGCGACGACACCGATTACCCTCCCTGAATTTGCCCCGCAGCATAGTCTGCCAGTGTGGCAACCGTGCGATACGGGCTCCTGGCCTGCGACAACGCCTTTTCATCGGCAAGTGCGATGGATGCGTCGTACTTGTCTTCGATTGCTTGTTCCAGAGCAACGATCAAGGTAACGAGCCCCATGGAGTCAAGCGCACCGTCTTTGCCGAACAGCCTGGAATCGGCTTCGAGAGCACCCACACCCTCCAGCTCATCGGCACCGAGCTCCTTCGCCGTGTCAACGATGAGATCAATCAATTCATTTTGCATGTTGCTTTACCTTCAGCATTTTGCGTCATAAGTAGGTCCGCTACGCGGCGGACGCCAGTCGCGAATCCTATGCTATTGCCACCGGATCGCCATTGTTCTTGAGCGAGCGTTGCGCTGCGTCCAGGACCTTAACGACCCGCAAACCGTCGTATCCGTCGCTCGTCGGCTGTTTGCGATCCCTGATGCAGTCGAGAAAGTGCTGGCACTCGGCGCGCAGCGGTTCACCCGCCTTGATATATGGAATTGTCACATCGCCAAATCTGAGACCAATGTACTCGGCATATGAATCATAATCGGTGCCGACCTGGGCGCCTTTGTCATAGATGCGCAGCTTCTCGTTGGCCTCGAGGTCATCAAACACGGCCATCTTGTTGCTTCCGACAATCGTCAGCTTGCGGACCTTGTGCGGGTCCAGCCAGCTTACGTGTATATTCGCCATCGTCTTGTCGGCAAACGTCAGTGTAAAGAACACCACGTCCTCAACCCCGTCACGGAGATACGACTGGCCACGCGCCGCAATGTCCACAGGTTCTTTTCCCAGCAGGTACAGGATCACCGAGATATCATGCGGTGCGAAATTCCATAGCGCGTTTTCATCCTCGCGGATTGTGCCGAGATTGAGACGCTGGCTGTAGATGTAGTAGACATCGCCGAGTTCGTTGGACTCGATCATTTCCTTGAGCCGGACCACAACCGGGTGGTATTCGAGCAAGTGCCCGACCATCAGGATTCGCTCACGCTCCTCGGCGAGGCTGATCAACTCTTCTGCCTCAGGAACGTTGAGTACGAACGGCTTTTCGACGTATACATCCTTGTTGGCCATCAATGCCCGTTTTGCCAGGCCGTAATGGGTCGGTCCTGTAGTAGCGATGACCACGGCGTCAACCTCCGGGTCTGCCAAAACGTCGTCAAAACTCTTCGACGTGCGAATACCGGGATACTGGCTCGCCGCCGCGGCTAGCTTTGCCTCGTCCAGGTCACAGACATAGCGCAACTCGGCATCCGCGATCTGAAAGTAATTTCGGACCAGGTTCTTCCCCCAGCCGCCTGCTCCTGCTACTGCTACTCGAATCATTTCAGCTCTTAGTCCTTTGCTTGTTCTTCCGGCCGGGCACATTGTCTCACACGTCGGAATTGCCGTAATCGGCGTGTGACACACTCCCGGCTGGAACTGCACCTCAGTGGCCCAGGGATGCTACGCCTTGCCATTCCAGCCGACAATTTCCCTGACAATTGCCTCGGCCGCCTTGCCGTCGCCAAAATACTGCTCGGCATCATATTCGACGCCGGCGTCGGCAGCCGCCAGCATCGCTTCGGCACTTTCCAGTATTCGTTCGGGGTCGGCACCGGCGATACGGTTACCACCCGCACTGACAGTCTCAACCCACTCAGTTTCATCACGCAACGTCACGCACGGAACGTTGAGAAAGAATGCTTCCTTTTGCAGACCGCCCGAGTCCGTGAGGACCAGTCGGGCGCTTTCCATCAGCCGCAGCATGTCGAGATAGCCGACAGGCTCGATGAGCCTGAGGCCTGCTACCGGATTCCAGTCGGAATGGGCGGACTTGATCTGCGACACTGTTCTCGGATGCACAGGGAATACCAGCGGAATCAGATTTCGCGCAATCGCGTTGAGCGTGTCGAGCAGTATGCGCAGGCGTCCCGAGTCCGTGTTGGATGCGCGGTGCATCGTGACGATGCCGAACGGCTCGCCTTCCAGGGTAAGACGCGACAGAATGTCCGATGAGCGTCGCGCCAGACCCGTATTGAAACGCACCGCGTCGAGCATCACGTCGCCGACGAGCCTGGCGCGGTCGGCAAGATTCTCGGCTTTGAGGTTCGCCATTGCAGTTTCCGTCGGAGCCAGCAGTAATTCTGAGATGTGGTCCGACACGATTCGATTGACCTCTTCCGGCATGCGCCGGTCGAAACTGCGCAGCCCCGCTTCGACATGTGCTATCGGCACGTGCAGCTTGGCTGCCGCGAGAGCTCCGGCTACGGTCGAGTTCGTGTCTCCGTAAACGACTAGCATGTCGGGTGCATGGTCGTTCAGCACCCGCTCGATACCCTCAAGCATACGAGCTGTTTGCAGGCCGTGGCTGCCCGATCCCACGCCCATATGAACGTCGGGTGTCGGAATCTCCAGCTCAGAGAAAAAAACGTCGGACAGGCCGGGGTCGTAATGCTGTCCCGTGTGTACGATGATGTCCTCAATCGCCGGCCCACCCGACTCGCGCGCCGCCGCCATTGCCCGGCTTACCGGCGCCAGCTTGATGAACTGAGGGCGTGCGCCAACCAGGCTGACGGTCTTCATTCGTTACCCGTAGAATCCCGCGATCGTGTCGACGACGTAGTCTATCTGTTCTCTCGACAGCTCGGGATAGATCGGGACTGCCAGGGTCTCGCGTGCGGCTTTTTCTGACTCCGGGCAGTCGCCTTCTTTGTAGCCAAGGTCGGCGAAGCACTTCTGCAGGTGCAGCGGTACCGGATAGTAAATTTCCGTCCCGATATCCGAGTCACCCAGGTGGGCACGCAGCTCGTCTCGCCGTTCCACACGAATAACGTACTGGTTGTAGATATGCCTTACGCCGTCGCGCTCGACAGGTGTCACCACCTTGCCCTTTAGCCCCGCTCGCGCAAACGCCTCGTTGTAGGCTGCAGCGTTGGATTGACGTCCGTTCGTCCAGCTATCCAGTCGCTCCAGTTTTACCAGCAGAACCGCTGCCTGGAGTGCGTCGAGGCGGAAGTTGCCACCCACCATAGCGTGGTAATACTTTGGCTTGCCACCGTGCAGCCGCAGTACCCGCAGCCGCTCGGCCAGCTCGTCATCGTTTGTCACGCACATGCCGCCGTCACCAAAGGCGCCGAGGTTCTTGCTCGGGAAGAATGAGAAACAGCCGATATCAGCGGCAGACCCCGCACGGCGGCCATCAGCATACTCTGACCCGATCGCTTGCGCCGCATCCTCGACCAGCGAGATTGCAAACCTTTTGGCGAGCGTTTCGAAAGGCTTCATGTCGACCGTCTGTCCGTACAAATGAACCGGCATGATCGCCTTAACGACATCACCGCTCGGCCTATGAATCAGTTTTCCGGCCTTCAAGTCACAGTCGCGTTCGATCGCAACTTCGACGAGCCCTGGATCCAGGTTATAGGTATCCGGAGAGATGTCGCAGAAGATCGGACGCGCACCCAGCCGCGAGATCACACCGCCGGTCGCGAAGAACGTGTAAGGCGTCGTGATAACTGCGTCACCACGCCCTATGTCCAGCGCCATCAGGGCGACGAGCAATGCATCCGTACCCGAGGAGACACCGATGCCATGCGCGCACTGGCTGTATTGTGCAACCTGCTTTTCGAGCTCGATCACGTTGGGGCCCATGACAAACCACTGACTGTCACACACCTCGTCGATTGCCTTCCTTACAGGCTCTCTGATCGAACTGTACTGAGCCTTCAGATCGAGCAACGGAACGCTCATCTTTATGTTACTGGCCATTGTTGAGTTGCCTCTGACTAGTCTTCGCTATCCAACCGAGATACGGCAAAGCCGTGTCTCTCGTAAGTTGCACCGCAATCGCATGCGGCTTGTTCTTTGCCGTCAGAATCGACACCGAGCGGCAATCCGACACCACATTCGCAAACCCAGCCCTTAACCCTGGCCGGCGACCCGTAGACAACAGCGTGGTCGGGCACATCACGAGTGACGACGGCCCCGGCACCGACAAACGTATATCGTCCTAATGTCGTACCGCAGACGATAGTCGCGTTTGCCCCTATTGACGCGCCTTTCCGCACGAGCGTTTTCTGGTACTCGTTTTTACGTTCGACGTGACTGCGCGGATTGATGACGTTCGTAAAAACCATGGAAGGACCGCAGAACACGTCATCTTCGAGAATGACGCCGGTGTAGACCGAGACGTTGTTCTGGATTTTTACATTGTTGCCGATGACGCATTGTGGCGATACAACGACGTTCTGCCCGATGTTGCAATTCTCACCAATCTCGCTGTTCTGCATGATATGGCTGAAGTGCCAGACACGCGTACCGGCACCAATTGAACACGGCTCGTCAACATAGGACGATTCGTGAATGAACACATCGTCGAAGGCCACTGGCTCTATTTCTCCATGGCTTCACGGCTTGCACATTGCGTCAGCACGCAGCTAAATCCGTCGTAGGATGGCGCGTCCAGTGGTGACTTCGTGTCGGCGATGTCGCACCCCGTTGCACATGTCGATCCGAGTCGTTGAACGACGGACAGTTCGACGTTGTTGAATTCGGAATTCGAGTAGTTGACGTTGAGAAAATCGATCAACGCCTGGACTTCATTCGCCGTGCCATGCTCCATGACCCGGAACGATTGCTCGACGAAATCCAGGAACTCCTCGCTAGGCGGCTGCGACCCGCGCCCGATTCCGACGTACACAGGGCCGTCGATGTCCGACTCGTTGTACAGGTTGGCACCGTCGACAATCGCCTGCAGGTTCGGCGCACGTTTGAGTATGTCGTCCAGGCCATGCTGATATACGCCGTGTCCGGTACAGAACACGACGACCTCCGCGTCGGCCAAAGCCTCGCCAAGGTCGTTCGTGAAGTACTCGGTTAGCTCGAAGCGCTCGAGATTCTGATCGGACTTCTTGACGTACGGATCGTGGATCGTGATGTCGCATCCTTTATCGAGCAGCAAACGTGCCGTCGCCAGGGTGGGTGAATTGCGCGTGTCCTCGGAATCGAATCGGTAGGCGGTCCCGAGCAGGGCGATTTTCTTTCCGTCCACGCTGCCAATCTTCTTTTCCGCCATCGCAATCGTCTCAGCCGGCGAATCATCATTGATTTCCCTGGAATTGAGGATGAGGCTGTTCGATGTATCCGCACCGGAGCGAATCTTTCGCCACCAGAGCAGGACACCGTCTTTCGGGAGACAGTGACCACCAACACCGATCATCGGTACGAGTATGCCACCGATGGGTACCGCCGTTGCGCTTGCCGATGCGTCGTCGCTCTGCGCAATTCGCTCGTTGACCGCATCGCGCACTGCGTAGAAACTGATGTCGTTGGCATCGCAGTAACGGACGATCTCCGTAGCGAATGCGATGCGCACGTCGCGATATGCGATTTCCAACGTCTTGACGACTTCGGCCGTCATGCTGTTCGTCTGGTGCAGCTCGCCGTTGGTCACGATCCTTGAATAAAGCTTGCTGATCAGCTGCGGCGTAACCGGATGCAGGCCGGCTACAAGTTTGTCAGCCGAGGCTACACGTTCGACCAGGCGGCCCGGCATCACACGATTCGGGCTGTTTCCGAGCAGAATGTCCTTGCCTTCTTCGAGGCCATACTTGGCGAAGTGCTCGCGCACCACCGTCGCCATTGACGACGGCGCAAGCGTGGACTCAAAGCAGACGATGGGTATATTCCCTTCCGGCTTCTTTGACAACGCCTCTGCCAGATGCTCAAGCGCGCCGAATAGTGGGCCGTAGTCCGGATCGACGCCCTTCTTGTCGGTCTGGACACTGACCAGAACAACGTCGGCATCGCTGAGGACCGAGTAGTCGTGCGACGCACTCAGGATTCCTTCGGCAACCGTCTCGTTGACGATCTTGTCGAGACCGGGCTCTACGCCGCCAATAACAGAGCGACCCTCGTTGATGGCATCGACCTTCCAGCCCGACGTCTTCGAGTTGCGCTGAACGACGACAACTTTCGCCGGCTCATCGCTACCCTCTTTGAGACGGGCGTCGGCCAGCAATGCCGCCATTGGCATACCGACAATACCCGGACCGATGACACCTATCTTCCTAACGCTCCATTCCGCGCATTGACCGTTATCCAATTTCAAAGGCATGTTCTACTCCCTTCACCTCGTGCTGTGGTTTATCGATGAATTGCTGATGCCACAGCTCGATCTGCAGCAGTCCCCAAAGTACGCGACTAAATGCAGCCTCTTCGTTGATCAATGTCTCAACAACGTCAATATCGAAGAGGCCGCGCTCTCTGCATTGCCTTGAGAGTAATACGTCACAGAAAAAATCCCTCGCTTTGCCCTGCGCCCAGATTTGCAGTGGCACAGGAAAGCCCATCTTGTCGCGCCGCTGCATCACGCTTTCAGGCAGCCAGGGCGCAATAGCTCGCTTGAACAGGTACTTCATCTCCCCGCCCTTCCATTTGACCGCAGCCGGAAGGGTGGCGACGAAGTCGACGACTCGATGATCGAGCAACGGCACACGCGACTCGAGTGAGACTGACATGCTAACGCGGTCTTCGACCTGCAGCAGTGCTGGCAGGCTGGTCGTCATGTCAAAATACAGCATGCGGTTCCAGAGTGAGTCGGTCTGTGGGCGATCGAAGAACTCCTGAAATCGCGAGAATGCGCCGGCGTGGCTGTAGCTCGCCTGAAATTCCGGCGTGTAGGCGGCAAGCGCGCCCTCGCTGCGATCGACGAGCGAAAAGTAACGTCGGTCGAACGACTCGAAAAGCCCGTTCGAATAAAAACGCTTCATCAGCGGCATGTATTGTTGCAGTGATGGCAGGTGCTCGGCGAACTCAGCCAGCGTCACGTCATCGCCGTTGCCTGCCGTGTCGCCTTGGATGCCCGACTTCAACAACTGCTCGAGAATGGCAATTGGATACCGCGCATAGCCGCCGAAGATCTCGTCACCGCCTTGACCACCAAGGCAAACCTTGACGTTTTCCGAGGCCAGTTTGGAGACCATGTACTGTGGAAACAGACCCGGTCCAGCCGCTGGTTCGTCCATCGAGTACACGAGACCTGGCAATGCGTCAATGAACTCGCTTTCCGACGGGTGAATCACATGCATCCGGGCACCCACGGATTCGGCAACTGCACGCGCGTGCTGTGTCTCGTCGTATTCCGGACCTTCGCGAAACGCACCGCTGAACGTCTGCAGCGCCTGATCCGTATGGTTGGAGGCCAACACCGTAACGGTGCTGGAATCCAGACCACCCGACAGGTAGGCACCCACCGGAACGTCACTGCGCATCTGCATCCGCACACTTTCCTGCAACATGTCGCGCAGTCGAGCGACTGCCGTGTCCTCATCGACCCGGTTCTCGATCTTGTACGAGGGGTCCCAGAAGCGCTCGGATCGACGATTGCCGCTGTCGAAATCGTGGACCTCGAAGTGGGCCGGCAACAGCTTGCTGACACCGCGAAAGAGCGTATGCTCGCCAAGTGTGTACTGGAATGTCAGGTAGTCGTCCAACGCGTTCGCATCGACCTCGGCGCGCACTTCATCGTGAGCGAGAATGGCTTTGATCTCCGATGCGTAGATGACGAAATCGTCACCATCGTAGCGGTACATGGGCTTGATACCGAAATGGTCCCTGGCGACCATCACCCGGCGCTTGTTCGCGTCGTGGATCACGAACGCGAACATCCCGACGAGTTTTTGCAGGTGTGCACTTCCCCAAGTCAGGTACGACTGCAGCAGCACCTCAGTATCCGAAGTTGTTTCGAATGCGACGCCTTGCTCCTCGAGCTCCTTCCTAAGCTCGACGAAGTTGTAGATTTCGCCATTGAATGCGACCGTGACACCGTCCCGCGACATCGGCTGCTGGCCGGAAACAAGATCGATTATCGTCAGGCGACGATGATGCAGGCCGATGTCATCGCGGTGCCACGCACCCTGGTCGTCGGGTCCGCGATGCGCCAGCGTATCGGCCATGCGAGCAACCATGCGGGCGTCGACGGGACGTCCATTCCTGCCGATGACTGCGACGAGACCACACATGATCAGGTTTCGTTCATCGCCGTGGGCACGCGCATGCTGAGTCCGTCACGCTCGCGGATGCGGCGGGCGTGCTCACCCATCGGTACGAGGTCGAAGTTGTCAGCAAGCACGTGCAGCACCTTGACCAGCAGTTCAGTTTTGTATGCCCCGCTCTTGTCCATCCCAGGGAAAAAGCCCAGTTCCTCGACCTGATCTTCGCCTATGACGTCGAGGGGATGCAGCAGGAAGCTCGGCTCCGTGCGAGTGATCTTGCACATCCAGATTGCCGTCTTCAGATACGCCATCATCAGCTTCTCTGAGTATCCGGCGAGATATAGGAGGTAGCTGAAGTGAAACGGCACCTTGACGACAGGGATCGTCGTCACCGGAATCTCGAGGATGCTCTCGTCATTGCCGAGATCCCAGTAGTAAGGCTTCAGCGGTCGAATGCCATCCGAGAACTGCCCGAACAGGCCCTTGCGTTGCTTGCGCTCTTCTTTCGATAGGTCGGCCGTCCAGAAGTAATACATGCGAGCAAGCGGCCCGATATAGGTTGGCAATGTCGACGCGTCGAAGGCGTGACCGTGTCGAACCAGGATCCTGAGAAGGTCGGGACTCCAGCTATAGCCGGGACCACGAAACCCCACCGTTCGCTGGCCGGTTACGCGCTCGATCGCACGGTCGGTGCGGACGATCTCGTCTTCGAGCTGTTCCGCGCTGTAGAGGTGCAACCAGGGTTCGTGCTCGTAGGAATGGTTCCCAAACTCGTGCCCGGCTTCGGCAAGCTGTCGCAACGCGGCGTGGTTCTTCTCATCGTCCGCGTCGACGCCGACAATGAAGAACGTAATCTTCATGTCTTGCCTGTCGAGGACGTCGATCATGTGCGGAACGAACTTGTCGTAGTACGACGGCCGCGATTCCCAGCCCTCGGTCCCATGTGTTTTCATATATGACCACAGGTTGTCGAGGTCGAGAGAGACACTGGCAGACATTCGATTGCTCATCGACTTACTCCTGTGTGCCCGCCAGGCGAATCGAATTCTCGCGTAGCGCTTCGGTCAGCTCTGCAAACTTCGAATCTACTATGCCAAGCGTCTCATTGACGTTCAGGGTACCGCTCGCGATCTGCGCGGAGTTGACTGTGAATACGTGCGGCATGCTGGTACGCACCGGCGGCAGCCAGGTATCCGAATACTCCAGTGTGGATACCGCGAGAACGTTGCGGGCACGCGACACATTGAATGACAACACGTCTTCACGCTCGAATTCCGGATACATGCGATCCAGCGTCGATACGAACAGCTCTTCGATTTCGTCGTCCGTCTTGTTCCAGAATTCGTCCTGCTGGGTCAGATACCTGGGTAGGTAGACGAGCGCGTTGCCGCCAAAGTTTGCGCGATCGACCAGAGCTGTCATTTCGATGACGCCGGTGAACGGTACCCTGTCAGTGATGTTCGTTACGTAATAGGGTCCAAGTGGTTTCCTGAGCAATACAGAAGCACAAGCGATTCCCTGATAGGTGACGCCGTTCAAGCGCGCGACTTCGTCCGGCGTCAGTTGCTCACACAGCCGAGTCACGATCGGCGTCGGCACAGTCAGCACGGCATTGCCGAATTTCCTCGATTCGCTCCCGTTGTAATGGACGGTCACGCCGGCACCGCTGTCGATCACTCGCTCTACACGGGCGTTGACGATCGTCTCGACGCCGAGTTCGTCGAGTCGCTGCTGCATCGCCGTCAGGACCGCATCGTAGCCGCCGTCAACATAGCCGAACATCTCTCGTTTGATTCCCGAGCGACGCGCAGCGTACATACGGGCGATGGTGGTCCAGATGAATGCTGCGCTCGCCCGCGTCGCGTTGTCGCCGAGCTTGCTGCGCAAAAGCGGCAGCCAGATCTTCTCTACAACGCTCTTTCCTGACCATCTGGTCAACCAGTCTACGGCCAGGACTTTCTCCAGCCGCCGCCAGTTGCGGATTCGTGCCGCGAAGAAAATGGTCGCTCCCAGCCGCAGCTTGTCGATCAACGACAGAGGAGGAAACCTCAGAAACTCGATCGAATCGGACATCGAATAAAACCGCCCGTCGACGTAGAACCCTGTACGGGTGGTGCCCCACTGCAGCTTGTCCGCGAGACCCAGGTCCTCGATCAGGCCGCGCGTATTGAGGTCGGACATGAGAATCACATGGTAAAATCGATCCCACACGTAGTCGCCGATGTGGTCCGGACAGGCCAGGCCGCCGGAACTCGCCGACGACTCGAGGATAGTGACCGACTTGCCTTCCTGCCGCAGTTTGTAGGCCAGGTACATTCCCATGATGCCCCCGCCCACGATGACGATGCCATCATCGCTGCCGGCACCCGAATTGGTCATCTGCGCGTGCAATGTCGAAATTGTGTCTGCCTCGCCTGCTGTCGCGTCAAGGTTCATTCGTTATCCGTCTATTGTCTCTGGGCGCTACCGATCCACCGGGTCAGCCGGGCAACTGCCGCGGACCCGAATGGACCTGTAACTTACTGATTATAAGACACTAACAAGTGTATTCGAGCGCATTCTTCATAACCGTGATAGCAGTCACATACCGTTTGGAGACACAGTACGACTCTCGTTCCGGTACCGCCTCACATGCGCCTTTCGCGGTCCATGATCTGCAGCCGCCGGGCCGACCAGCCGAGGTAGAAGACCTCCTCAAAGTAGGTCTTGTTCTGCAGCGACAGAATGCCGAGGCTGAGCAGCTGAATCGCAACCATCAGCGACAGTAGTCCTACGATGAACGTGTGCGGGTACTTGTCATAAGCCTCAGCCACGGCCCACGATATCTTATCCGTTGCGATTTCCGGAGGTACCGCCTGCAGCGCATCGAAGAAGTGCATGATCATCCAGAAATTCACCCAGGCCGAGAACACGAACAGCAGCAGTCCGGGCAAAATGAAGAACATGAACGGTCGAAAGATGAACCCCGATAGCAGCGTCGACATCATCTGCTTCAAAATCCGCATACTCGACGACCGGCCGGACGACTTGGCCTGTAGTCCCCAGTCGAGATGCGCGGGTATCTGCGCAATCCCGGCGCGCAGAATCATAGACTTGTAGACAGACTCGGGCATGAAGTCCATCCCGGTAGAACGCAACACGAGCGAACGCGCGAAATCACCATCGTAGCCACGGACCATGCATGTCAGCGTCGACAGATTCCCGTGCGCGACCAGGGACAGAAACCAGTTTGCACCTACGCTTAGCATTTTGCGCAGCCACGGTACATTGGAAATCTGACCACCCTTCATGTACGGCGAAGCGAGTACGAGCTTGGCCTTCGAGGACTGCAGTTTGTCCAGCAGCGCCTCGACATGATCGGGTGAATAGCTGAGATCGATGTCGAGCACGACAATGTAGTCGCCTGATGTATTGCTGATACCGAATTTCAGAGCCTGGCCAAGACCGTAATTGCGCTTGTGGTGAATCACTTTGACATTGTCGCGCGTCGCCGCGAACTGTTCGGCCAGCTCGCCGGTCCCGTCGCTGCTGCCGTCGTTGACGATGACGATTTCCCAGCGGTAGCGATCCTCGAGCGAAGCCAGATAGTCGGCGAGAATCTCCAGGTTTTGCGCGAGTATCGCTGACTCGTTGAAGGCCGGTGCCACGATGGACACGAGCTGCCGGCTATCTGCGCTCGATTGGTCGTTCATTCTTATTACTCTTTTGCCAAAAGGGATTCTAATAGACGGGTCGTGACAACTTCATGATGCCCAATCTGCGAAATTATCTCAAAATTTCCAACAGCTTATGTAACAGTCTTCATGCATCTGGAAGAGTACTGCGCGGCCCGATCCGCGCCGCTCGCGGGAGAGTTTCCCGGACTAGTCCACAGCGGCCCTACCGAGCAGCACCGAGGTCGGCCGCGTACCGGCGGTAACCTGCCGGTAGTCGAGCAAGCTCGGCGTCTCGAATCGCGCCAGTACGTCGTAGCCGAGTTCGCCGTCCAGGAGTTTGTCGAAATAGCGGCGGCCGGCCGGTCGCTGCCTGGCCGGATCGCCGGTCACGCCGAGATTCTCGAGCACCAGTATATAGGGCGGGTTGCGGCGGGCGAGCGCTTCGGGCTTTAACTCGCTCGCGATCGTGTCATAGGTGATCACATCCAGCGCATTCCCGACGAGATCGATCGCATAGTCATCCACCAGGTGCGGGAGGTACCGGTGCTGGACCTGGGTCTCGATTCGCGAACCCGGCTCAAGGTTGTCCCGAATCCAGTCTTCCATCGCGTAGCGGCTGTCGAACATCAACGTCATCCCAAGATTGACGCAAAGAATCAGTTGCCAACCCAGCGAAAAGAGGGCACCGCCTGCCACCAGCGCCGTCCGACCCTCGAACCGCTCCAGCAGCCGGTCTGCAGCAATACCGGCGAACGGCAGCAGCACGAGGACCGACCCGAGCAGGTAGCGAGGCAGCACCACGCCGGCATACATGATGACGAACACATGGTAGGTTGCCACGATCAGAAGAAGCGACAGCGCGACGGTTCTTCGATCGCGCACCGCGCGGAACAGGCCCAGGACAATGAGCGCCGTGGTGCCGAGTCCCAGCATGCCCACGACTATCTGTCCGGACTGGCCGAGGAGCAGCAGCTGGTGGTGAAACGTGTACATATCCGGGAACGTAGCAAGCAACAGTTCTTCGTGGATGGTTCCTGCGTGCTCCAAATGCCGGAGAAAACCGTCGAGCCCACCGAACAGCAGGTTGTTGCCCAGCGCGAAAGCGACCACACCCGCCACTCCCATAGCTAGCAGGCGCCCGTCGATACGCCTGGTGCGAATCAGCAATGCGAACGGCAGTGCAAGAAAGAAACCGTAAGCCTGGTCCTTGGTCGCTACCGCAAACGCAGCGAATACACCGAACAGAAGATAGTGTCTTGCAGCACCGTTCTTCCAGGCGAGCACGAACTGCAGCACGGCAAGCATGCTCCAGAACAGGTACGGTACGTCGAGATTCGAGGTCCCCGCATAGAACGTCAGTGGCGCGAGAAGACCGGCGAAAGCCGCAGCCATGATCGCCGACCTTCGGTTGCCAACCTCTTCGCTGATCCGGTACACCGACCAGATGATGCCGAGCGCCATTGCAAGACTGACGGCACGCGCGATGATTGTCAGGTGCTGAAAAAAAGCCGTCGTATTCTCCACACCGAACGGGAACTCCGACGACGGACTGCCGAACCCGCCGAGTACATACTGCGAGGCGACGTACGGCCCATAGAAAACGTCCAGAACGACAAAGTGCAGCAGCGGATAGACAACCGGATCGGTGCCGTCGCGGCTGAACAGGAAGAACGCCTCGGTCAGCGGCCGCACCGGGGCAATCGTATCGACCGGCCACGTCGACAACGTTTCCGCGCTTACGGCCAGCGGCAGCCCCCAGGTAATTCTCGAGAGAACAAGTACGGCGAATAGCGCAGAAACGAGCAGGAACCACCGATGTTCGCCGGCAAGCTGCTTGCAACGTGTGGAAAGGGAGTCGCCAGCGGACGGAATCTTCACACCGACTATTTCCTTGCAACGACTATCGATGTGAGTATTGCCAGGTCCTCCTGGGTATACCCGCTGAATCTTGGATCAATCGACAGAGTCCGTAGATCAGCGAGGGCCTGTCGGTCGGGGCTTCCGTCAACGTACACAAGCTCGTAGTCGGCGGCGCCGAACAGTCTGACGTAATCGGAATGTCGCAATCGATTCTGATAGTTTTGAGGATTGAAACACGCGATGGCCCACAGCGGTTCAGACACCGTCAGAAAATTCAGTCGTGACAACTGCTTTTCGCGGTGCTCGAAATGGTCGCTGTTATCGATTATGTGAATGCAAAAACCCCCAGGCTTCAGCACGCGACGCCATTCCGACAGCAAGCTCTCAAGGTCAGGCACGGGTATGTGCTCCAGCACGGTCCTGGAATAAACGAGGTCCACGGAACTGTCTGGCACTTCAGCCAAGCGCGGTGGACACCGGTATTCCTCGACATCCACACGGGCAAGGTTTGAACGGAGCTCTTCCAGATCCTTACCACAGACTTCGGCTAGATCTGAGAGTGACTCTTCGACTATCCCTTTGGCGTGCAACGCTGTATCCGAGTCGCTCAGCCGCTCGATGTCGGTGAGAATGAGCCTTTCGGCTCCTAATGCCTTCAACAACTGCGGGATTGTTGGAATCCATCCCGTGCCAACCTCCAGGATCGTTTCCATTCCAACATTGTACTGGTCGATGAGCTGGACCAGCTGCAGGCCTTGCTTGAGTGCAAGTTCATCATTGCTCGGCAGAGATCTGTAGGGAGAGTACTTCCGAAGCAGGCTGCGCATA
>JAAUYD010215370.1_pt1 | contig 71268 bp, 68 predicted proteins | sample 7278101 | NCBI WGS metagenome assembly JAAUYD01 (sample SAMN14350128, study PRJNA611818) | marine sediment metagenome | isolation source: surface marine sediment (0.6m) | place: French Polynesia: Moorea | collected 2018-08
GATCATGGAGGATTGTTTGTGAAACGAGGAATGCGTACCCTGGATAGTTGACACTAGAGTACGGATCAGAGGGCCGCAACTCCGAGGATCAGTTGGGGCGCTCTATGACAACGCAGCCGGCTCAAAAGGCTCTCGCAGCACAAACGCAAAATAGATAGGCAAATTCACGAGGTCGAAAACCACACCCCTTCATTACTGGAAATCAGCACTGAAGAACCGATTCTCTCACAGCAAATCAAAGAAAACTGGTCAGCGATAATCCGCAGCGGCGACACCGTCGCCCGCAACTATCTCCACCACCTGATCGACCGAATCGAGGTTGACGAGAACGAAATCACAGTCATTCCCAAAAAGGAGTTCATGACGATAAGCTAAATACAAAATAAAAACGCGACGTTAGAAACGCCGCGTTTTTCTCCCACATACGTAGGGTGCTTGCTCCCCAAAAAACCACTTTCACCAACCAAATTCTGAGAATTCTCTAAGAATTTCAACCGAAATTCTTAGAGAATCTTAATGATATCATAGGGTTTACGCATCGGTTGCCGATGTAGTCGAGAATGGGGTGCCCAAACGTAACCAGTTCCTTTTTCACGTCTTTGGTTAACATTCTAAACTCTCTGTTTCTTTGTCAAAGTCCTCCCCAACTCAGTTAAACGATAGCGTTGTTTGCTGCTGCGGGGCTTATCTGGGATTGTCATTTCCACCAACCCAGCATCTAGGGCTGGTTGCAAGTATTCGCCTGCGAAGTGCATCCGATCTTTTAACTCAAGAGCTACCATTATTTCCATTCTTGTCATCTCGGTATCAATTACCGAAACCACCCGCGCAACTTGCGGGGTAACTTGCGGGGTGACTTGCGGGGCGACTTGCGGGGCGACTTTTTCAGAGCTCTGCTGTGCCTTGAATCTCAGCTGTAATTCAAATGCTTTTCGAGCGCGATCGTTGTCGTATTCCAGCATTGGATGCCCCAGATTGTTCCATTGGTTTTTCATCATCCACATGCCAGTGCCTGCCTGTTCACAAAGGGCCAATCGGCGAAACGCTGAGACAATTCGTGGATTGAAGACGCCCAATGACATTGCCCAACTGGTTTGGGACATTGTTAAAGACAACCCAACCTGGGGGCGTTTCCGTATCGCGAATCAACTCGCTGTGCTTAGGATCTTCCTTGCAGCCTCGACTGTGCGCAATATTCTCAATCGTCCCAGACCGCGTTTTGAAGACAGTGTGTCGATTGAGTTTGTTCCGGACGAACACTTGCTGAAGCAGCGCTTAATTCCGGCGTTCTACCCCAACCACGTTTAGTCCATCGATTTCACAGTGGTTTATCGATGGGGACTGGCCAAAACGTTTGTGCTGGTGGCCATCGACCACTTCTCACGGAAGGTAATGACCGTTCGGCCGTTAGAAGGCCCAAACGCTGGTTGGACAATCAATGAGCTCAGCGATACATTTCACAAGTACGGCCCGCCAAAGCATATGATTACCGATCAAGATTCCATCTTCAACAGCACAGCATTCCGAGACTTCCTAGAAGCTTGGGGAGTGAAAATTCGCTACGGCGCCGTCGGGAAAAAAGGTAGCATCGCAGTCACAGAGAGGATCAACAAAACCCTGAAATATGAGTGGCTCAAGCGTGTGCCACTGATTCGTGGTTTTGACCATCTTCAAGCTTTGTGTACGGGATTCGGAGAGTGGTACAACGAGTGGCGCCCGCACATGAGGCTCAGTGGTTTCAGACCGGACGACTATTACCAACGCAATCTTCCTGAGCCGGTTTCTCACGGAGCGAAAACGATTCCGCCGAACATTGAACAGAAGGTATTCAGAGAAACTCGCGTCGTCGGTTATCGGCTCAAAGAAGCGGCGTAGCTGCTTCCTCAAATGCAGATGATGATCGGAACGCCGCCGTCGCGTTTGCACTGGCTTGTCGGATCCGTCGTTTTCGAAATATACGAGACGAATTCTTAGGTCAACAGCCTGCTGGCTACGATTGCCTATGCACATTTTCAAAGAACAAAATCAGGAAACTATTGATATTATGCCGGTCTCATCTCCGCGTGACAACTACACACTGTCGCCAGCCTTGGTATTCAGAGGATTGGTCCTCAGGAACTTTTCGATGATCCGTCGTCTTTCCCCAGACAGCATTTCTTGAATTTGCGTCCCGACCCACAAGGACAGGGGGCGTTTCGGCCGACTTTTGGATCGGTGCGTACTGGTTTGGGGATTGGGCGCCAGAGAGTCTCGCCAACGGCTTTGAGCTGAGCTTCGCGTTTCCGGAGGAAAGAGCCCACATCGTGACGCTGTTCAAAGAGCGACCAGAGGGTTGTGAGCACATGCTCGGGTTCGGATTCAGCGGTCATTTTCTCGATCTTGACGCCGCTGTCGCCGCTGATATCGAGCAGCACGTTTCCGGCCGCGTCGCCAGACTCTACCTGGTCGTCGAAGAAGATAATCCGCGCCTCGTGGCAGTCACATCCGGGAGTTGGGCAAAGGTGGATGCAGGACCAGTATCGACGATCGCTGAGGATGTATTCATCCGATCGTGTGCCCTCCAGCAGATCGTCTACGTAGGCGAGGTGATACTTCTCCAGCTCATCGAGGTCGAGGTCCGCTCTTGGTCCCTCGGGCCGGTATCCTTTGGCGCGAGCCCTGAAGCGATGCAGCACATCAAGCAGCTCGCCGTCCATCTCGGAGGCGAGCCACTCGACCAACATGGGATCGGTGGCATCAGGCATGTCGGGGTGAGCCCTTGTATCGCCGGAGTCGGGATCAACGACGGCCATCATCTTTTCGTCGAGCGTGGTTTGACTTGGAGCCGCCCCTTTGGGTTGTTCCAGGTGAACGCCTTCATCCTCCCAGTAGACCCTGGTTGCATTCCCGTCGATGATGAAGCCGTCAATATAGACGAGCTGACAAGCACAATCCGGATGCGGGCACATGGACAGAATGCAGACGAGTCCCTCCCGTTGCCCAGGCTCGGTCCCGTCGCGCCAGAAGACGAGCAGACCATCCTCACCGAGTTGCCGTCTTGTGCTCGGCTCCAGGACTACGTCTACGGAATCAGCCGTTGTATGCTCATTTGGTCCGTCTTTGTTCATCAACCAGGCATCCTCACCCATTCGAGATTCGTTACACGTCGTTGTTCAGCATCTCGGCGATGCGGGCGGCGTTCATCACGCCTTTGTAAACGTAAAGCGATCCTGGGAGATCATCTCCCAGCACCTCCTCGCTTACACGCAACCGTTTGGAGACAGCGAAGATAATCCGCTGAGGGAGGCCGGCCTCCACGAGCTCTACCCTCTTCCAGACCGCATCTCGACTCCAGAAGCCCATCACCTCGAGGTATGCGACCTCGCCCGTCGTGCGATGGATGAATGTGAGATCAGGGATACACAATCCCACTCCGGGTAGTTCCAGGATATCCGTTGACGGGGCTGGGGACCATTCGGTTTTCAGATCCCGGAAGCGTTCGAGCAAAACAGCGACTTCGTCGGCGAGCCTCGACTCTTCCTGTGCTGAAACAGGCTGAGAATCGCCCTCCGTGTGAAACTTCAACCGCTGTTTTTCCTTGCCCCAGAGCACCTCCGCGTCGAGCTTCCAAGCGCCGCATTCATCGAGGGCGGGCACCAACATGGCGAGCTTCAGGCCATACTTGGTGACCTGCTTGAACATGCTGAAGGGCCCGTCGATGTCGATGCGATAGCCGCCATGCGGGAGCGGCGAGATGACGTGCATGAGGCCGAGAAACTTGAGCTTGTGAAAGAGTCTCCTGAGTGAAACAGCGACATCTGTCTGAATGACCACCGTTACGCGAGCGGCCTTGAGGAGCACCGCCTGCCCTTGGCTTTTCTCGTACAATTCAACGAGGTCCACAGCGGAAATAGGCTTGAAAGATTCAAGACGATGGGCTCCTTTGAGATCAGCGAAGAGCAGCTCGTCGGCCTCCTCCTTCGAAAGGCCAAAGCGCGCACCTGCTTCAGCCAACACGCTGCTTCTATCGAAACCTGTCACCCCCTCGGCCCTCTGCCGCCAGAGACTTGCCGCCTTGAAAACAGACTCGCGCAGCGCTACAGGATCGATGTCGGCTGACATTTCGAAGACACATCTATCCAAAACGAGCTTGAGCAGACCGGCCGCCAGCTTGCGATCTTGAACGCGCACTTCCACTGCTGCCCCACGCGCGTCGAAGTCTTCTCTGGATCGGTTTAAGTGACTCTCGGCGATATCAATGTAAGCCCCTGCGATGGCGCGCGCCCGCTCCTTCGCGGCGTGGTTCAATTGTCGAATGAACAGGCGGTCACCCTTGCGCCACGATTGAACGAGATCAACGGTAAGCAACGTGATCCCTCCTGCGTTTGCTTACGAACGCTTCGCTGGTGCCGCTGGCGACGAGCTCGTACAAAACCGCTTTAGTGCCGTCCTTTTTCTTGCGCAAGATACGTCCGAGCCGCTGGACGTGTTCTCGCACCGAGGCGCTGCCGGATACGATGATGGCCACGTTGGCCTCCGGCACGTCGACTCCTTCATTGAGCACCTTGGAGGTCGCGATGGCCGTGTAGGTGCCATCCGCCAATCCGGACAAGATCGCGCTGCGCTCGGTGACCTTGGTCTGATGGGTTATGACCGGAACAAGGAAGCGACGCGAGATGGCGTAGGCGGTGGCGTTGTCCTGAGTGAAGAGAATCGTCTTGTCGCCGCGATGTTGATGGAGAAGATGCTCCACGTACTCGAGCTTCGACGGCGCGGTAAACGCAAGGGTGCGTTGACGCTGATAAGCTTCCATAGCCCGGCGCCCCTGCGGGCTGCGGGCCGACTGGATGATGAACTGACTCCAACCGTCCTTTTCTCCCATGCGGATGCCGGCCGACGATACGAAATTGCGATAGGCTGAACGGGCCTCCTGATATTGAGAGAGTTCCTGCGGGCTGAGCTCCACCGTCACCCTCTCCACGTCGTACTCCGCCAAATACTCGCCGGTCATCTCCTTGATGTCGCGCCTATACACAAGGGGGCCGATCAGCTCGTCGAGCTCCGCGTGACGGCCGTCGGCGCGTTCCGGTGTCGCGGAGAGACCGAGCCGGTACGGGGCCAGGCAAAATCGCGCTGCGTATCCATAGGCGTCTCCGGGCAGGTGGTGGCATTCGTCGAACACGATGAGCCCGAACTTGTCGCCCAGGTGCTCCATGTGGAGATGAGCCGAGTCGTACGTCGTGACCGTCAGCGCCTCTACCGAGTAGTCGCCGCCGCCGATGACGCCCACCGGCGCCCCGAAGCTCAATCGCAAGAGATCGTACCACTGCCGAACAAGATCGAGCGTGGGCGCGACAACCAAGGCGCTCCGCAGCTTTGCGTCGATAGCCATCAGGGCCACGTGGCTCTTGCCCGCGCCTGTGGGCAGGACGACGACCCCGCGCCCCCCCGCGTGGTTCCATGCGCTCACCGCTTGTGACTGGAACGGCCTCGGTTCGCGCTTGATGCGCAACCCGGCCTCAAGGATCTCGTAGTCCCTGGCCGCGTCCTCGTACGCGATCTTCCCGCGCACAAAGGTCATCACGATCTCGGCGTAGGCCGACGCCGGACCTCGGAAACAACGCGCGCGCTCGTCCCACGGACAAGACGTGGGAAGCATCGTCTCATCGGAGATTCCCCGAATCTCCAGAGTGCCCATGTTGAAAAGGAGACGAGGTTTGGCGGGAGCTGTTGTTTCGATGCCGACCATTCAGTGGTTTTACCTTCTCTTTTTTCTCTTTCGTTTCCGCTGGTTCCTGCTCTGTGTTTTCCGCCGAGTAGATCTCTTTCCAACTTTTTTCCGGGGAGGGTCCAAGAACTCGACAACTGGAATGGGGTTTTCATCTTCACCCAAGGGCAGGTGGGATCGCTCCTCTGGTACGGCATCAAGATCCACCGCGCCGATTGCGGTGAACGCCGAAGCAGGACCGTCTGCGGCAAGAGCGACGTAGTCTTCGAACTGTTTATGGTTCAGAACAATAGTAGGACAGTCAGGACAGAAATACCCTCCCTCGCCTCCGACCATGGATGTGCCGGTTTCTCCATCGGAATTTCGAATTCCTATCAGGTAGGTGTGCCTTTCCGATTCGAGCAGCTCACCACACCGTGGACAGACCAATGTCCCGCCGACTTCGTTCGACCAGTACATCGTTCTCGGAACTGACGCTGGATATTTTTGCATAGTCTTTTCGCCTGCATCTTGCGTCAAAATATTTCGTCGAGATAGGCATCGAGCGCCTTGCTCATTTTGCCTGGTATAATATCAGTCATCCGCGAGATCTCCCGATTCCTCCAGGAAACGAGCAAAGCCTTCAAGGCTGCGACAGTAGCGTGTCACAAGGTTCGGGCGGTCGGTGAACTTTCGCCTGAATTCGAGCTCCCATGGTGGGCTACCGAAGTGCTCCAGGATACGCTTGCCTTTGGGGGCGTCGTACATCAACACGAGATGTCCGGCTGCGTTCAGGTCGGAGCAGATGCCCGATAGCGTGCGCGGAGACTTTCCTTTAGCCCGAAGGTGCGAAAGATAACGCGTCATCGCGTCGACAATGACCTTCGATACGCGGGGACTCGCGCCGTGATCTTGTCTCCAGTCCTCCACCCAGTCGATAAGCCCTTCGCGTTCGGCCGGTGGTGTCGAGCTCTCTTTTCGGATGTCTTCGATGCAGTCCTGGACGTACTGAGCGGATTCTTCCAGGGGAAGGTTCACGAGAAGCAGTGTCTCTTCGCAGGCCCGGTGGACGCGCCGGAACTCACGACAACCTGTCCCGTTTCGACCGAAACCGCCTCTGAGCTTGAGTCGCGGCACAGGAGTAAACAGGGGCTCCTCGTGGCCGGAACGGGCTTGCATGTCCTCGGGGTGAGCCCACAGAAGCAGCGTCACGCCGGACCGGCGCGCCAACAGTAAAGCTTGCCGGTCGTGCTGGAGCGGCCATGGGAGCTCGACCACATCGGCGGCTCGACCAGCAATCGCCCTTGCCAGGTTCGAATGAGGATCCTCTCCTGCAGATACAAGATCAAGGAACTCGAGTCCCAGTTCCTTGCACGCACGGGCGCCAAGAGTGCTCTTGCCGACTCCTGGCGGCCCCAAAAGGAAGATGATTGGAGATGACGTTGATTCTTCCATGCGAGAAGGCATCGGCTACCCCTTTACCTTTTTGGTCGCTTTTTTCGCGGTCGGAGTTTTCTTGGTTGTTTTCTTCTTGGGTGAGGTTTTCTTTTTTGTGGCCACCTTCTCTATGGTCTTCTTTTTGGCCGTCGACTTCTTGGGAGCGGTTTTCTTTGCGCTCGACTTCTTTGTGGTCGACTTTTTGGCAGGGGTTTTCTTTGCCGCGGATTTCTTGCGAGCAGGTTTCTTGGCGGTGTTCTTTTTTGCGGCGGGCTTCTTGGCGGTCGGCTTCTTCCTCGCAGTTGTTTTCGCCGGGGCTTTCTTCGTGGTGGTCTTTTTGGTCGGGGTCTTCTTCGCCGTCCTCTTCTTGGTAGCAGCTTTCTTCGTGCTGGTCTTCGTCGCAGCCGCCGCCTTCTTCGGTATGGCCTTCTTTACGGTGCTCTTCTTCTTGGCTGCTGCTTTTTTCTTGGTCGCCGTCTTGGCTGCGCTCTTCTTCTTGCCGGCTTTGGATGTTGTCGGTTTCCGGGGCTTTGCCGCGCGTCGCGTTCTCTTGGCCGGCCTGCTCGAGGTTGAGGATTTGTTCGATGCCGCTCCATCCATGTCGATATCAACGCCGAAGACCGAAGACAGCTCGTCGGTTTCGAGGACGCGGCCCTTGCGCTTCTTGCCGGCGGCTGTCGGCTGATCTATGGCGGCCTCCACCATCTCGGTCGGGTCTACTCCGCGTAGGGTGAACAGCAGCTCTGGCTCGCGGTCGAGACGCGCGCCCACTCCGTAGAGTGTCGCGGCCACGTGCTTGCACATGGTGGCCCAGTCCGGGCAGGAGCAATTCAGCGTGATCTCGCGCGGGGACGGAAACAGCCCCTCGCCCTTGCGAGTGACGATCTCCATCACGCCCTTGGAGATGGATCCCCGAAGCAGCTCAACCAGCGATCCGATCTGGCCCGCGCACTGTCCCTTGATTGTATTCCACTTCTTCTTGGGCAGCGACTTGATCTTGATGTCCACGGTGTATAAGTCCGTGCCGCTGACCAGCGCGCGAACACGGCCGGCTTCGATCTGAAGGTCGATCACCGAGCCGTTGCGCACATAGGTGCGCCCGCGGGGGAGGCGGTTGGAGTAGTCGCTATAGGCCTCGAGGTTCTTGCACCAGGCATCACCCCAGAAGGTTTTGGCGATTTTGCGACCGTCGATCTCGACCGGCGAGACCTTCTTACCGGCCTTCTTCATCTTGGCGACCTTCTGCGCCGCGCGGCGACGACGTTCGGCTACCGGTACGTATGGCGGCCAATAGCTGTCATAGTATCTACCCATAATCTAACCCTCCACGGCGCTGCTCAAGTCGAGCGACACCATCGATATCAACTCTTCGTTGCTCATCTCCGTCAAGGAGGACTCGGCCCCTTGCGTATATCGTGTGTTTACAGTGTCTATTAGTGGACTTCCTCCGAGCATCTACGTACCTTGCTATTCCCACCGCGGATACTGTTCCATCGTCTCGCCAACGGATTCGACGACCCTGGGAAAAGGGCCTGAACCGGCTTCTTCTCGAATCTTGCTGACGACCACCCAGAATTGATGACTGTCACCTAAGTCAAAGTAGTAGAGAAATTTGTGTCTCGGCTTTAGGCCCAGCTCTCCGATTTTCGCGTCGTCGGCAAAGGCGGCAGCGCCTTCCATGTAGTCATGGCCGAACTCATAGAGGCTGTCGTACCTCTTTCCATTTAAGTAGAAAGCATACAAATGGTCATCGCCCCAGTTCCAGGTGTCTTGAATGGCGCGATGAAGATCACCAAGAGTGCGACGGGACTCAAGCTCGATTACTCGGAAAACGGATGGTTCCCACTCGTGCCAGATTTTGAAAGCGTAAACGCCGTTTGGATTATCTATCGGGACCGTTTGGCCTGTCGCCGCCAACGCCCTGCGCGCCATGAACCGCGGCGCAAAAGACCGATCCTTTGTTGCGAGTTGTATAAGAATGCTTGCCACGTCCTCTAGAAGTGGTTGATCTGTTCCCACATGGACGCATCTTATGTAGTGGGCGGCCATGGCTCGCGTTTCTGGACGTGGGTGGCCGCACGCGGCCTTCAATGTCTCCATCGCACCGAGTTCGTCACTACGAATCGCTATATAGGCCAGCGCAGCTAAAGCATACATTCGGCGCGTATTGGAGAATGAATCCCGTGGACGATTGAGTTCCAGCAGTTGCGACCAGAATGGCACAGATGCTGGGCTCGCAACAGATGCTGTTAATTCGAGAATTCTCTTTTGATCAAACGTATTCCCGGGTTTCTTTTGCTCGACGAGATTCAAGTACCGATTGAGCATATCGTTAAAACAGGAGATATCATTCCAGTTATCATAGAATCTGCCATGTAGACGAAACCGATTATTCAGCTTCTTTATTGCTGATTTCTCGTCGTTTTCTGATAATTTGTCCTCTCCATACAGCCTCAGGCACAATACCAATGGATCATCTCTTCGCATTCCGTTACCTCCCAGCAGAAAGAACAGCTCGACTACAATATCCATTGTCATCGTATCTACCCATGATCTATCCTTCCACGGCGCTGCTCAAGTCGAGCGACACCATCGATAATAACTCTTCGTTGCTCATCTCCGTCAAGGAGGACTCGGCTCCTTGGGAGAGGACCTCATCGGAGAGCTTCTGTTTTCCCGCGATGAGCTTGTCGATGCGCTCCTCCACCGTTCCCCGGCAGACGAACTTGTGAACCAGCACGTTCTTCTTCTGGCCGATGCGGAAGGCGCGGTCCGTGGCCTGGTTCTCAACGGCCGGATTCCACCATCGGTCGAAGTGAATCACGTGGGAGGCCGCGGTCAGGTTGAGCCCGGTCCCTCCGGCCTTGAGCGAGAGCACCATGAAGGGCACGCGGTCGTCCTCCTGGAAGCTCTTCACCAAGCCCTGACGCTTCTTGACGGGTGTTCCGCCGTGCAGCACGAGGCCACTCTGTCCGAAGATCCCGGCTAAAAAGCCATGAAGCGGCCTTGTCATCTCGCGGAACTGGGTGAACACCAGCACCTTGTCCTGGCGCGCGGCGATGGACTCGCACAGCTCGCGCAGCCGAGAGAGCTTGCCGCTGTCCGCCGGTTCGTAGGCGCCGTCGCCCAGCCACTGGGACGGGTGATTGCAGATCTGCTTGAACCGCATCAGAAAGGCGAGGACCACGCCGCGACGCTCGATGCCGTCGAGGTCGATGATGGCCTTTTCCATCTCGTTGACCGATTGCTGATACAAGGCGGCCTGCTTCTTGCTGAGCAGGCAGTGCGCGGTCACCTCGGTCTTGTCGGGCAGGTCCGCGATGACGTTCTTGTCGGTCTTGAGCCGGCGCAGGATGTAGGGCTGAACCAGCCGGCGCAACGGGGCATAGCCCTGCTCGCTCTTCGCCATGGACTTGCAGAGCCCGCCAAATGCCTTGGCCGAGCCGAGAAGCCCAGGGTTCAGGAAGTCGAAGATCGACCACAGGTCTCCGAGACGATTCTCTACCGGCGTGCCGGTCAGCGCCAAGCGCCACTTGGAAGGCATCGCCTTGACCGCCTTGGTCTGTTTGGCGCCCGGGTTCTTGATGGCCTGGGCCTCGTCGAGGATCACGTGGCGCCAGGGGTAATCCTTCATCCAAGCGGTGCGCATGGCGGTGCCGTAGGTGGTGATCACCCCGTTGTGGGCGTCTACTCGCTTCTTTGAGAGTTTCTTCAGCTCCGGCGAGGGGACCCGCGACGGGTGGGCGATGAGCACCTTCAACTTGGGCGCGAAGCGTTCGATTTCGAGGCGCCAGTTGTCCACCAGGGAGGCCGGCACCACCAGAAGGTCGGTCCCCTTCTCTTTCTTGCGCCTGTTCATGTTGAGGACGCCGAGCACCTGGATGGTCTTGCCCAGACCCATGTCGTCGGCCAGGCAGCCGCCCAGCTCCAGGCTGCGCAGAACCGAAAGCCATTGCACCCCGTGCTTCTGATAGGGGCGTAGCTCGGCCTTGAGGCCCGCGTTGGCCTCGACATCCGCTCGAAGCGCTGGCTTACGGAGCGCATCAAGCCTGGACGAGAGCCACTTGCCCGCGATGACCTCGGACCACTCGGGTCGTGCATCTTCGATGCCCTCGTCGTCGCCATTGAGGCGTGCTCCCGAGAGCATGCGCATGGCCTCACCGAAACTGACGCCGCCGGCCTCGGCCTGCTTTTGAACATCGCGCCACTGGTCGAGCATCTGCGAAAGTTTGTCGCGGTCCACCTCAACCCACTTGCCCTTGATCAACACCAGCCCGTGGCTGGCGCTGAGCAGCTCCTCGATCTCCCGCTTCGTCAGCTTCTTGCCATCCAGGGTCAGACCGACATCGAAGTCTAAAAGCGCGTCCATGCCCAGGGCCGATGGCGCCTTTCCGCCGACCGACACGGAGACCTTGGGTCGCGGCCTGTTCTTGGCGCTCCACCAGTCGGGCATGCGCACCACCAGCCCGGCCTGCTCGTACAGCGCGATCTCGCACAGGAATCGGTGGGCTTCCTTGGGTGTCCAGGAGAGCGGATGGTAGATGTCGCCGGCGTCGACCAGCTCGCGGATGAAGTCACTCTGCTCGGCAGCCCGGGACAGGGGAGCCAGCAGGGTGAGCAGCTTCTTGCGATTTTTTGCTCCGGCGTAGTCCTTGAGCGCCCGTCCCAGAGGCAGGTGCTGCGGCTTGGCCGTCTTTCCGACCTTGTGAACGTAGGTGGCGATGAAGGCGAAGGGATACTCGGGGTCGCGTTTGTTTTCGGCCAGGTGGAAACAGACTCGACCTACCACGTTCCACACTGAGCTGTGCTTTTTCAGGTAGCCTTGGACGCCGTCTTTGAATTTTCTGGCCTCGGTCGCAAGCACTGCACCCATGTCGTACCAGATGTCACCGAGGAGCGCGGCATCGAGAAGCTCGGCTCCCGTCATGGGGGGCGCCGCCTGAGCCAGGGTCTCGAGTTCGTCGAAGTCCGGACTGGGAATGGCGAGAGATTTGGGATCGGTGGGATCGAGCACGCCGCACACCCGTCCGATGAAGGTTCTTCCGAGATCACGCCAAAACGAGAGGGATGCCGGCAGCTCCGTGGAGAGTTGCGCCGCGGCCAGGTGCAGAGCGCCGTGACCGCGGCCGTCGTTGAAAGCACCGAGGATCTTCTTGATGGCTTTTGCCGAGACGAGGGGACCATCATCTGACGTTCCGACCCGGACATCAATGCGACCTGTCGGTGTCAACCGACAGACCAGGGTTTGACCGCCGACCCCGGCGCCATCGAGAGAGAGCTGCCCCATCAGCTGTCCCGCCCTTGGCTCGATCGGCGAAACGGCGTGCTTTCCTTCTTGTTTCTCAAGCGCTCCTCCCTTTTGCCCGACCTCGTGAAGCTCGGCCCGGTTCGAAGCATCTGTCTTCGGCGGCAAAACTATCAGAAACAGAACCATGGTCCCAGACCGGGAAATCAGTTTTTGCAGGAATTCAACCATGATAAACCGTGGAAGATGCCGTTGCCTGAGCTTATCGAGCACCTGTACTTCGGGCGGTCGGTCGGGAGCGGCCCGAGGTCGTGATGTCCATCGAGGATCGCGCCAGGAAAGAGGAAAAATGAGAGATTCCAAGAAGCCACGATACCGGTGTGATTGATGACAATCGAGGCGCTGCGATGAAACCACCATGCCGCTTGGAGATTCGAGTAAACGACGAGCTTGTGCTGGATGCCGGCTACTGGGAGGAGGGTCCAGATTACCGAAGCGTTCATCCGCCCGCGAAGACGATGTTCGAACAGATCATCGACTACCTTTCAGATAAGCCAGAGCCATCTGCTTATTCGTGGCCGCGTGTAGGCGAGGAGGCGGTGGCGGCAACAGCGGTGTGTCTTCGATGGGGCTCGTATCTCGCCGTCCTGGCGGACCGGGACAAGCGCCTATGGTCCAAAGCGCGCAGTGTGGGCTTAAGTCGCATACACGACTCGGAAATGGCTCGCATCAACATCGAGGCTTCGGCGGCGTTGGAGCGCTGGATTGAGCTCATGCGTCGTAGTCCGGAGCGATATCGCCGATTGGTACAGCTCGCAATAAGTCACCTACCCATGACACGACAGAATACAAAAATAGCCATGGATCCAGATCATCTTGTAAATCTGGCAAGGCCGAGTACTGCGTCCCAGCTCATTGATGCTGTCCCGCCACTGGTCCTCGAAAACGCCCGTGCAGATGTGCAGGCACATCCCACCCGAGTCCTGGCCAATGCGATGACCAACTTCTGTTGGCGCAACGGCCCTGTCGAGGATATCCACGCCGGCCGACTTTCAGCGTATCCCTTGATGCAACGCCGCATCACACCATCAGAGGAGAGAACGCTCATTCGGGAAGCGGCGAGCCGCCTGGCACAAGGAATCGTTGCCACGTCCAGTCTTCTCTATGAGAAAAGCGAGCGTACTTGGTCGGAGCGCATCCTGCCGTTTCATCTGGTACCGTTTTGGCTGGTGACGCCGAAAAGTTGGTCATTTGAGCTGCAAACAAGCGATTTACGACTGCCGGAATTTGAGGAGAAATGAGTGATACTGGACGTGGCCTCCCACAAAGAGAAAAAACACTTAGCCACTATCAGTCACGCTTTCGATATTCCCAGTTCTGATGCTCCGGTGACGGAGCAGACTTATCTCGATCCGATAAACGTACAAACCAAATACTCGAAACCACTGCTCAACTTGTTTCTCGATGTCGTTTTGGAGCCAATGTACGAGCAGCGCCTTGAACGTCATTATCAAATCGTAAAAGAAGCGGTAGCTGATCCGAATCATCCTATTCATGAGATCATCGCTTCGGCATCACCGCCTGAGCTGCCGACTATTAGAGTCAATCCCAAAGTCGGTAGAAACGCTCCTTGTCCTTGTGGCAGCGGTAAGAAATATAAAAAATGCTGTCTAACGAATAACCGAGTCTGAGACTCTCTTGTAACGATTCAGTAATTTTTGATTTGGATGGTCAATGGTCAACGGCACGCAACCTACTGAAATTCAAGCCGGTTACCTCCATCTGCGCGCCCAATGGCGGTAGGCCTCGATCCATTCCCAACCCCTCGGTGGTAGCTCTGGCAACGGCAGATCCAAGACTGGCAATGTCTGTCGATCTTTTCCCCGCTCGCAGATGGCGACGATATCGTAGCGGTCGTTGATATCGACCTTCACCACGGTGACTTCGATACCGAGGATCTGGCTCGTGAATGGAAGCTCCAGGTGTTCCTCGATCATTGTGAACAAACCGGTCGTCTGCTCGAATTCCTCATAGGCATCGACGGTGGCTTCTTCGATCAGATCCTCTAGGTGGGCCTCCGACCATCTTTCCTGCTTCTTTTTGGCCATCCTACCTCCGCCCACGTTGTTTCTTTTTGACCGCCTCGTTGACGACCCGCTCCAGCATCTCGAGCCAGTCGTCGGTGTGCTCCTCCACGCCGCAGATGATCCGCTTCCCTGCTGCTCGCCGTTGGCCCTGCGGGTACAGCCCCAGGAGAACGGATAGGCTCCAGGCCGCAGACTCGGCCGGAAAATCAGGTGCCCACCCGAGCGCGCCATCGCTGTTGGTGCCGTCTACCTCCTGCAAGCCAAGCACGATGCCCTGGCATATCTTCTCAGCGGCGGGCTTCATACCAGCCTCGAATCTGCGTTTCATGTCGGTCCGGATATCCTCAATAGATTCTTCGAGCAATTGCCAGGCCGCCTCGCTCGGCTCAACGTAGCCCCAGGACTGCTTGCCAGCTCGGCCACTGAGCTCCTCGACACCGATGCTGCCTACGAGGTAGGCGATCTCCTCGGCGATCGCATCCACGGAGACGTCATCGATGAGGCTCTTTGCTATCTCGTTCGCTTCCCCGCGAAGGTCCCGATGGCGTTTGAGCAACTCGTGCAGCACCTGAGCGCGTTCCTCGGCCCCCAAGTGTTCAAGCGTATCTTTCGCCTTTTTCCGCGTCATTGAGATCGGGCCTCCATAAGTCCTCGGCGGCTGTTGACACCTGCTGCCCACCGGGATAAATCTTGGCCGCTTATGTACGTATGCCAAAGTGGAATCGATGGCAATGGTTGAGTGGGTCGCCTCGCCCAGTCTCGAGCCAAGGAGGAAGAGCTTTGACCGATATCCCTGATAAATACTATGGTTGGTGGCGCATTACCGAGACGGGCACTTGGGTAAACGACTATCTTGATGACCTCGGACCTGCACTCATATCCCTGACAGGCGACGATGATCGGCTTCGGATGCATTGTCTCCTCGCGTATGTGAACGCTCAAGCGACCAAGAGCGGCGTGTCCTTCATGTGGATGGGTGCGTGGGAGTACGATCAGATGTCGGGAACAGGCAATGTCAAGCTCGGCAGAGATGGTCGATTGAAGGGTGAGATTAGGATCAAGAACGGGGACAAAAGCACGTTCATCGCGGAGAGGACCGACCCTCCGGATGAGCCGATCCCAGATCCACCATCGTACCGGGACAAGTGGCGTTGAGGGAAGTGGTGATGAGCTTCTCCGTATTGGGGACCAAGGATCGATGAATCCATAGCGATCCAGAAGAATCGCGAACGATCGCGAAGCTTCGCGAAACCGAGATCATCCTGTCGCACGTCTATTTCCCTTTTCTTGCGTGCTGGAGAATGATCTCTCCAGGACCCATCCCAAGACCGGCTTGGACATCAATGGGGCTGTCGGCCGGGATCTCCACGAGACTCAGGTGAGCTGCGTCTTCTGCTGATATTGGGAAGAAAGGTGCGCCTGGCTCTGAGTGCAAGAAGAAATCACCGGACAGCACCCCGCACCTGGGGCACGTGTTGGCGTAGTATTTTGACCGAATGGTCTTCGAATAGGACAGCTTGTATGAGGGAAAGCGTTTCTGGATAAATGCTCGGATATTGCCGGGAAGGCTTTGAGTCTCGGAGAGGATGCAGACCGTTCCCTCGGTCCCCGGCACATTGGGTGCGATGATCGCCACGGCAGGCATGCGGGATCCGCATCGCCAGCAGGTGATGGTCGTGCTTGCGAGGTAGAGGGGGGGATCTATTCGGGTCATGCCTCGGCCCATCTTATCCTCGGCGTGAGCTGGGTATCTGCTGGAGCGCCCTCATCTGGGCGGAGCTCGCGATGGTACGTGCCTTTTTCATGTATTTGTTCCGATCGTAGTGGACGTGTTCATCGACGATATTGGCAACTGCGCGCGCATACTCATCAGGTTCAGCAGTTCGCGCCAGACACCGGAAGTATGCGGGGAGGACCTTGTCCCAATTCACGCCGACCTGCCAGGACCCGGCTTCGTCTGCAAAGAAAATGATATCGTAGGGTCGCCGGTCGAGTTCGTGCAGCAGGTCAAATATGAGTTCAAACGCCTGGCGTTCATCGGCGTGTTGTTTCCTCGCCGAGCTGACGCACAGCTCAAGCAGTCGACGGCACTCTGCGATCCATGACTGTGTTCCCCGCGATTTCTGCATGAAGTTTCTCGAGTTGACCTGGAAATCCTCGTAGTACTTGCGTTTCAAGCTGGCTTTGTGAAAGGCCTTCACGGTATCCAGGAGCCTTTTGTCAAGAGTTTGATCCGGACGTAAATCACTCGGTCGAATGTAGTCCTTGACGAGCCTCGGCAGCTTTGAATCCGGGAGCATGTCGATGGAGCGGTCCAGGAAGACGAGGAGGCTCTCACCAGGGAGTTTTCGGATATGCTCTCGCAGCTTGTTGCGATCGATAGGAATGTTCGCCATTATTTTCTCCGCTTCTTTTTTTGCCAGCGGCGGTATGTCCCGAGCGCCTCCTCAGCAGAGCGTCCCCACAGGGCCTTCGCACCTCGAGGGAGATCAGCGATACCGCACTCTCGAGCGGCTTCTGCAACGTTGCCTCCTGAGATTGAAATCGCAAATTCCCAGTCGTCGCGATCCATATCGCCGAGGCAGCGCGAGAGGTTTTTATCGAAGAGAAAGGCCCGCTCATTGCGACGCTGGCGGATGGCCTTTTGACTCAGAGATCGATTGCGCTTGTTCATCTATGATTTGCCCTGCTCAGATCTTGCACAAGATGGGGATCGCTGAGCCGATGTCAGTGCCGCGAACCGTATCCTCAACTTGAGCGGCCTGTTTCTTCGTGAGGCCTGTGATGGTTTCGTGCACTTGCTCGGTAAAGTCCGCCTTGGTCATTCGGTGTGTGTCCTTTCGCGTCAGTAACGCCTTTGGGTATAAAGCGGATTCAGATGTTTGTCACTTGGGTATAGAGTGGTGGGCACTGGAGGTGGACCCATGACGCTCTGGAAACTCGACGTTGACGCCAGGCTCTTTGAGGCTCTGTCCGCAGATTCGCCGCGTTGGTGGCAGAATCTTCTGAGAGAAGAGGACATCTGGGCCGACGTGCGCAAGGGGAACAAGATCAACATCTACTATCGTTGCGGCAGTATCATGAACCTGAGCTACGGAACCGGGTTCAACGCTGAGATCCACTTCGAGTACATCCCACTGCAGGAATCGCGCACCCACATCAAGTACCGCTTTGACGGCCCCGGCTTGGAGCTCGACACCGCCCACATCGAGATCCCCACCCTCAACGCCTTTGACGCGGACGCGATCAAGCGCGTGAAAAAGAGGATCGGCAAGTTCAATCCCACCGGCTCGGAAAAGGCGATTCAGGCGGATTTCGTTATCAAGAACAACGGATTCATCGATACGGAGTTCGCTCACGGCAAAGCGCGGATTGACCTGGCCTGGCTGGACGCCCCGAGCGAACGCATCGTTTTCATCGAGCTCAAGACCGTTGGCGATGACCGCCTCTACTTTGGCGAGGATACCAGCTCGGACAACGAGAACATCGCCGCGCAACTGCGCAAGTACCACGAGTTCCTCACGGCCCACGAATCTGAGTTGGGCGATTACTACCGTCGATTATTCGCCATCAAGAAGAGGCTCGGCATTCTCCCGTCAGGTTGCGAGGTCGATTCCCTGGACGGTTTCAAAGTGGAGACCCATCCCATCCTTCTGGTGGGTGACTGTATGCAGCTGTGGATTGATAAGAACGCAGTGGAGATCAACGAACGGATCCGCGATTGCGCGCTGGGTGCGTTCTACCACGGCAAGACGACTCGTACGTTCCACATTCCGAGTAGGAGCACCGGCAACAAATACGTCTTTCGGGAAGGATAGGAGCCGGCTACGCTCGGATCCTTTCGATCACTCGCCGTAGAGATGTGAGGGCGGTCTCGACCTTGACGAGGGCTGCCGTCTGGCGCTCGGCGAGCTCGACGATGCGTTCGTGCAGGGCCTTCAGCTCCTTGTCCTTGCGCTCGGATATGGATTCAACCCTACTGGAAGGGGCCGGACATGGCCGTGGCGATCGATAGGGAGTACCGGCTTAAGCCTTGACTGGGATAATCCTGACCAGCGTCATGACATGCCCCAATATTATCGTCGAATGGATTGCTTTTTAATAGTGGTTTGGTATGCCTCCACAACCATGCTCGACCTCTTGAAGCTTCTGTTACTGATGGCTATTCCTACAACGCAAAATCAGAAATCTCTATCGATTGAGGTTCTCGTGCTTAGGCAGCAATTGGCTGTGCAAAAGCCAACACCAAGTCTCAAAAAAGGAGATCGCCTGTTTTGGCTCCTTGCTTCGAAGCTCTGGTCACGCTGGAAGGAGACGTTGGTGATTCTCAAACCAGAGACTGTCATCGGCTGGCATCACAAAGGGTTCAAGTTGTTCTGGCGGATCAAGAGTAAAAGGGCGGCAGGGCGCCCGAAGATTCCGCTCGAGGTGCGCGAGTTGATAAGGCGGATGTCGTTAGAAAATCCGACTTGGGGATCCCCGCGCATCGAGGGAGAGCTCTGGAAGTTGGGATACTCAGTTCGCAAATCGACCATAGAGAAGTACATGGTCAGAAAGCCGAAGCCGCCGTCGCAGAATTGGCGGACGTTTTTGCGCAACCATGCGAGGGAGATTGTCGCCTGCGACTTCTTCGTGGTCCCCACCATCTCGTTTGCCACGCTGCATGTGCTGATCTTCGTCGAGCACGCGCGCCGGAAGATCATTCACTTCAACATTTCGCGATCGCCTTGCTCAAATTGGGCTGCGCGGCAACTCACCAACGCCTTTCCGTATGACTTCGCGCCTCGGTTTCTCATCCACGATCGCGATCCAATATTCCTGGGTAAATTCAAGAGGCGAGCCGGGTTGATGAACATCGAGGAAATCGTCACCGCGCGAAAAGCGCCGATGATGAACGCAATCTGTGAGAGAATGATCGGCACCCTGAGGCGAGATTGTCTGGACCATTTTGTCATTTTTGGGGAGCGTCATCTTCACAGGATCCTGACGGAGTACATCGAAGGGTATTATCACACAGATCGGACACATCAGAGTCTCGATAACGATTGTCCAGAACCACGCGCCATCGATCCGCCTGAAAACGGCCCAGTGATATCGATTCCAATTCTCGGCGGTTTACATCACCGGTACCGGCGTAAAGCTGCCTGACGCCTGAATCCAATGATCATCGCTCTCCCAATTCGTCAGGACAGCTGTGTCTTCCCGTATGTTTTAAAGTGCTGAAAGCGAAATCGACGTGAGCTGGGACCTATAAGGACGCCTCTCCTCTACAACGAATCAAGGTGCGGCGTATCACATGTTCAATTAAAATCCTCCGGATCGATTTTTCGGGAGGCACAAGAGTCTAGGAAAGCCGATCGAATGTCGCTGAGGGCCGCGGTGTGTGGCGCTGAAACGCGAAAGCCCCGGAGGGTTGCCTCCGAGGCTTCGTGTTTACCTTTGGGTCACCTGAGTTGGTGGTCCCGATTCGTTAGCTCCTGCTGAGGGACTTGAACCCCCGACCTAGTGGTTAACAGCCACCCGCTCTACCAGCTGAGCTAAGCAGGAACGATTTTCTGATGAACACTTCCTTCTTCGCCGCGTTCATCGGGGGGGTATGTTAGGCGAGTCGGGTTCTGTGTCAAGTGGAAAGCATCGCCCTTTTGATAAAAAATGCCTACAACATGGACTGAGGGTCAATATCAATGCGAATCCTTACACCCGCTGGTGGATTTTCAATGGTCTGAAGTACTGGCTCTATTAGCCTCCGGATCAGGTCGTAGCGATGAGATCTCAGGTGGATGCGCCATCTGTATCGGTTTTGCACTTTTTCTAGCGGCGCTGCTGCTGGTCCCAAGATGGTAACGCCTGGATTTGACTGCTGGCGGTGGATTTCCCTTAATTCAGCTGCAAGTCTCTGGCTGGCAATCTGGACCTTTTCCGGAGATTTGCTGCTGATACGCAGGGCGGCCAACCGCCCAAATGGTGGGTATCCGAGCTCTCGACGCGTCTCTAATTCCATTTTTACAAATGTCTGGTAATCGTGAAATCTGGCTAAATCAATCGCTGGATGGGGCGTCGAATAGGTCTGGATGAACGCTCGGCCACCTCTTTGATCGCGTCCAGCCCTCCCAGTGACTTGCATCAGGAGTTGAAATGTCCGCTCACTGGCTCTGAAATCAGGCATGTGTAGGCCCACGTCTGCGTTGAGAACACCCACTAGGGTGACATATGGAAAGTCATGCCCCTTGGTGACCATTTGGGTGCCCACGAGAATGTCAATCTCACGTTGCCTGAGCTTGTCGAGAATCGCTTCCCCCTTTTTGCCCGCAGCTGAATCCCGATCCATCCGGGCAATGCGGGCACTGGAAAACAGGTCGCTTAAGATGGTTTCAGCCCTTTGTGTGCCAGTGCCAATCGGGCACAAGTCAGTCGCGCCACAGGCCGGGCACTTGCTGGGCACCTGCCACCTGCTACCGCAATAATGACAGATGAGGCCAGGTGGGTGGCGATGAAGCGTGAGCGATACTGAGCAGGATCGACACCGTATCACCTCGCCACACCCGCCGCACAAAATGGAGGGCGCAAACCCGCGGCGATTGAGGAATAATATGGCCTGCTCCTCGCGCTCTAGGGTCTCGCAAATGGCAGTGTAAAGCGGCTGGGTGATAAGTGTCTGGCCGCCTGGGCCAGAATGGTGTTTGGTTAGGTCTATGGCTGTTACTTCGGGTAAGGCTTGGGAGGTGGCACGCTTTGTAAGGCGAAGTTTTTCAAGCTTGCCGATTTCCGCGTTGTAGTAGGTTTCTAAAGATGGTGTGGCAGATCCCAAAACAGCCACAGCTCCAGCCCTGGCGGCTCTCAGTAGCGTTAAATCCCGTGCGTTGTAGGTAAACCGGCTCTCTTGCTTAAAGGAAGCGTCGTGCTCCTCGTCGACGATAATAATGCCAAGGCGATCAACAGGCGCAAAAATCGCCGAGCGCACGCCAATGGCCACGCGCACCTGTCCGGTTCTAAGTAATTGCCATTGGGTTCGCCTGTTTCGAACTGATAGGCCGGAATGGAGCACTGCAATCCCATCGCCAAACCGGGCGCGATACCGCTGAATCAGCTGGGGCGTGAGAGATATTTCCGGCACTAAGACAAGGGCACCCTTGCCAAGGGATCGGGCAGTATCAATAGCGTTAAAGTAAACTTCCGTCTTTCCCGAGCCTGTCACCCCGTGCAGCAAGAATCCCCTGTATCCACCGTTATGAAGCTGGGATGTGATGGCTTCTACCGCAGCTGTTTGTTCGGCATTCAGGACTGGTGGGGTGACCGTTGCAACGGGGGAACCCAGAAAATCTTGGGTTGTCGGGGATGGGGTCGATAGCGTCCCGTTTACCGCACGATCTAGCCCTGGGGGTAGGGCGGTTTTAAATACTTCACCCAGGCCGTGCATGTAGTACGATGCTGCTTCTTTGAGGAATCGAATGAGCTCCTCAGGCAGAGGCACCACGTCGTCCAGAAGCTCCAGAATATCTTTGATTTCAAATGAGGCCTGGGGGGGGGTGGGACAGGGGGCCAACAGATATCCAGTCACCTGCCTTCGACCAAAAGGCACGCGCACCCGCATGCCGATCTCAGGTGCGCCCAAGCTTGTGGGCATGCGATAGAGAAAGGGCTTGCGCAGGGGTGTGGGAAGAACCACGTGCCACAGGGTACTATCGGTCACGACCACGCCTCTTTTCGCTGTCGTCGCTTTGCCTCGGCGCGGGCTGTAGGATCGCCCCCGGCTGCCCGCTGTTCCTGACGCGATTCCAGCGTCGTGAGATGGAGTGCGCGGAAATACGCATTTTGCTGAATTGCTGTTTCACCGATGCCGATGAGGATCATGACCACACCTGCAGCTGCTAGAAGGCCGCAAAAGCCGCGCACCAAATCAGCCCCGGCTGAGAAATCAGCACCCATTAAGGCCAGGGCAGCCGGTGCGTGAGACCGTAGGATTTGTGCGGATAAAAGTAACATCACTACCCCGCCTGCTGCGCGGATGATCACTGTGGCAAAGCGAGTTTTGGGGATCGGCGGTAATGGAACAGCGCTCCTGCCCTGATGGCGCTTGGCGACAATCGCGGGTGCGACTGCACCCACCAAGGCCGCAACAAAAACACATGCGAGTATGGGAAAAAGAAGCATGAGCCCCGTGTACATTGGCTTTGAAAGCGCTGAGCAGCAGTCCATTCCCCCTGCCAGTGCTCTGGACAGGGCATCGGACAGCAGGGCTTGCAATTTTATGGCAAATGCAGACCCGAAAACCGCGATAGTGCCGGCACACGCCAACAAGGCAAGTCCCCCGGAGATGGCATCGGATCTGGCAAACATGCCGGCCCGGGCAGCCATGGCAAGTCTTCCGCGACCCGGTGGTATCTTGCGATCAGCGCTCGACATGGGTCCCACTCTAACTCAGGTGAGCCAAGGCGTCGATTCACAATAGGCGTTAATTTTTACTGGGGGGTTAACCCTCTTCAATGATGGCTTCGGCCGGGCAGGTATCTACACATGCGCTGCATTCGGTGCAGTCGTCTTGGCTGATGACTGCAACCTCGTTGGCCATGCTGATGGCGTCGGCTGGGCACTCTTCTACGCATTCTTCGCATCCGGTGCATTCGTCTTTGTTCACTTTGGGAATTGCCATATCGTTTCCTCCACTCTAGAAAGATTCTCTTGATCTTCGGCACTGTGCCGTTTTCAGGCTTTTTCTTAACGACTCGACTTCGCCTGTCAATAGAAATAAAAGCATTGCAGCCATAAAAAACCAGGATAGATAAAATTACTGCCGTTCTTTTTCGTCTGATTGGCTATACGAAGTGGTATTCGCATCGTATAAAATCAAATAGCCACGACGAAACACGAGGAGCGTGCAAAATGAAAAATCCCATTGGAAGGCGAGATTTTATAAAGGGCGGGGCCAGTGCGATTGCCAGTGCGAGTGTGCTCGCCCAATCCCACTTGGGTCTAGCGGGGGGTAAGCCCCCTCAGAAGAGTAAAGTCGTCCAGGTTACCCATCCCAAAGTCGTGACAGAGGCACGCAAAATAGACAGCGCAGCAGTTCAAAAAATGCTGTCAGAAGGAATGACAGGGCTCATAAAGTCAAAGGCGCCGTGGTCTGTGCTTTTCAAGCCTGGGGAAAGGGTGGGAATTAAAATCAATACCCTGGGCCGACCTCTGATCGTCACGCATCACGAGCTCGTCCTGGCAGTTGCGTCAGCACTCAAGGACGCTGGTATTAATGAGAACAATATTATCGTATGGGACCGCTTCGAGAGTCATATGCGCGATGCCAAGTACGTGATGAATAAAACCAAAACCGGCATTCAATACCTGGCCAGCGAGACCGGACAAGATAAAGCCTACGATGTTGGGAATGCCTATGCCTCGAGCCGGGACAATGGGGATCGCCGAGAGGAAAAATTTGGTGATAAGTCTCCGATTTCAAAAATCTTTTTAGAAAAATGCGACAAGGTAATCAACTTAGCAGTGCTCAAGGATCACGGGCTCTCTGGCGTGACCCTGTGTTTAAAAAACATCGCCTTTGGCATCACTGGCAACAATGCCAGGTTTCACGGGTCTGACCATATTGATCCGTTTATCGCGGATGTTTGCGCGCTTGACCAGGTGAGGAAAAAGGTCGTGCTCCACATGATCGATGGCCTGGAAGGGTGTTTTGACGGTGGCCCCTTACCCCGGGACCAGAGCGTATTATTTCAACCCAGGACCCTGTGGCTGGGGTTGGATCCAGTGGCCCTGGACGTTGTAGGCCGCGCCGAGATCGAGGCTGAGCGAAGAAAAAAAGGACTGCCCCCGTTAAAAGCAGTACGTCGCCCTGGCACACACATCGAGCTGGCAGGCAAGAGGGGCCTCGGCAATGCCAAGATGAAAAAAATCAAAGTAGAAAAGATTGCGCTCAAGGCATGAGGCGAGCTACATGCCCGTCCCGGCAAGCGTTCTCTGATGTACCTCTTCTCAACGGCGGGTATCACTTTCTCCGCAGTAGCAAGCCATTATCTCCACCCACATAGACGGTGTTTGGATCGCTCCCCCAAATGCGATTGAGTTTGGATCCGCTCGTTGCGGGGATAGTTGTGGTTTGCCAGGTGGTTCCGTCGTAGTGCAGCACACTTGATTGATATTTGCGCTCGCTTGAAAGCCAAATGGTTCTAATGAGATAGATGTCTTGTGGGCTCGACCCCCAGATGTCGTCCAACCCACCGTTTTCTTCTTGATAAATTTCAGACCAATCGGCTCCTTGGCGCTGGATGACACACAGTCGCTTCTCGCCACACCTGCCACCTACGACAATGTGGTCTGGTCCGGTTCCCCAAATAATTCGGGGAAAGGCCATATCAGGAATACTTATCGGCGACCAGGTTGATCCATCAAAGTGCCAAACTGTTTCGCTCTCGATATCTCTGTTATCACCGATGACATATATGTCGGTCTCGCTACTGCCCCAAATATCGATGAGATCCAAAGTAGTATCGATGCCCATGGGAGACCAGGTCGTTCCGTCGTAGTGCAACAGTCCGCCTTGATTGCACGCAGCAAATGCACGGTTCAGTCCGCTAACGTAAAATTGTCGGACGCCTGGACACGGGTTGGCCGGGCGGGAGTCAGACCAGGCCGTACCGTCACCGCTAAGGATGATGCCAGAATCTCCAGCAGCATAGGCGCTGCCATCATCTGCCAAGGAAATTGCGTTCAACGATAAGTTTGTACCACTGTCCTGGGCAGTCCAACTGCCACTGTCATAATGGTGGATTTGCCCCTGCTTTCCGAACACAAAAAAATTATCTTTAGAACGACCGGTGATACCCTGCAATCTCCATTCTGTTGGAGAGTCGAACAGTGTCCAGGTTGCGCCGTCAAAGCGATAAATGTCGCCACTGTCTAAAGTCGCAAAGGTATTATCCTCATCCGAACTCCAAACTCCGGTGATCCTATTGCCGATAGGCAAGGGACTCAATTGCTCCCACGATACGCCATCATAATAAAAGAAATAAGGCGTATATAAATCCCCTCCCAGGTTGGTCACAGCAACGAACAGGTTGGATGCGTCCGTTCCCCCAATGTCTCCAAATTCTTGGTTCAGCAGATACAGTTGCTCATCCCAAACAGAACCGTCGTAGTGCAGCAACCCCTTTTTGCAACTTATCCAAATGTCTTTGTTACTAAACGTTATTATATCCACGGGTCGGTATTGCTCTCCCGCATATGGCAGGTCAATGGACGCCCAAGCTGCTCCGTCAAATCGCAACACCACTGGTCTTAGTGAGTCAGAACTGAATCCAGCGGCAAAAATGTCGTTGGGGCTATTGCCCCACAATGCCGTCAGAGAGGTGGCGGTGTCTGGTAAGTCGATCTGTACTGGTCGCCATTCATTTCCATTGTAATGCCAAAGAGGGTTGGGCGCCTGGCTCACTGCGTAGACATTGTTTTTGGAGACAGCCCAAATATCGGTAAAGTCATGTGCCACATCTCCGCGTTGCACAGACCATGACTGACCGTCAAAATGTGAAATTTGGCCCACTTTTCCATCTGCTGCGAACATGTTGTTGGGTCCTGAACCGCCAACCACGCTGGGGCTCGTCCCTCTCGCCAGGTTGGGATCAGAAATGGTGCTCAAGTTTTGTCCGTTGTAGTGCCACAGCACATCGCTGTTATGGCTACCCAGGTAGATATTCTGCCCATCGCCAAAGATGCTGTTTATGTTCATGCTGCCATGGCCGTTTTGAAAACGCCAATCAGTCCCGTCCCAAAACGCAATCTGCCCGGTACGTCCCACTGTGTATAACCGATTGCGCGCTGGAGCGGCATGTGCGCGCAGGGGCATCGTATGCTGTTCTCCGTAATCTACAAAGTTCCACGAAATGCCATCATAATGCCACGCACCAGACGTTCTATTAAGTACCCAGACATCATCTGCAGCCGTACCCAGCACTATATCTCCTGTGATATGGGGAATGGCACTCCAGCTCGCACCGTTCCAATGCAGGATGCGTCCGTCGCTCACGACATAGACATTATCTTTAGCGCTACCCCAAATTCTGGATCGCTCTGAATAGGTGTCAGAGGCGAAATAAACACAAGCATCTTCCACGGAGATCCCGGCCGGTGCCCAATTCGTCCCATCAAAGTGGAGGAGCGGGGCAATGTCATGGTTATGTTCACAATAGTAGTCATACCTTGAATTAATGGCATAAATGTCGTTGACCGAGTTTCCCCAAACACTGACAACGCCATCCGGGGAAGGAGGTTCAGGGAGAGCTGTCCAGGCATCTCCGTCAAAGTACAATAGCGTCCAAGGGGTTTCACTGGCAGCGAATAGCTCGCCCTGATCGTTACCCCAGACGTCCACGAGATGGTTTGTCGTGACACTCTCCATGGCAGACCAGGCTGTACCGTAAAAATGATAAATCGCACCGTTGTCTCCCACCGCGTATATGTTGTCGATCCCAGTACCCCAGAGGGCACGAGGTGGGTGCATGACGTTAATTGGCAGGGAGCTCCAGACGCCATTCTTTATCCGAAAAATCTCTCCTTGAATGGTCAGCACCAGTACATCGTTTTCGGAGATAGCCCACACATCTACAAATGTCTCATGCGTATGTAATGGGTTGATTTGCTCCCAGATGGTGTCCTCCGACTCGGTATCAGTATCGGTGTCGGTGTCGGTATCGGTGTCGGTGTCAGTATCGATCTCGGTATCAGTATCGATGTCGGTGTCTGACTCAGTATCGTCAGTGTCAGTGCCGGTATCCGTATCCGTTGCTGTGTCAATTAAAGCATCCTGCTGCTCATCATCGAAACTTCCATAACATCCAACGAGAGCAAGAGAGCAGATACTCACATAGATAAGTTTGTGTAATGGTAAGTGATGGGCTCGCATTTAATCTCCCTAGTGCTCATCCTTGTGCCTAAAGTGATATTGAGGCAAATACAGTGCCAGCACTTATCCTGCCAAAACGATCTGTCGTAATCTTCTATAATAATACACTGTTAGTCGTTTTTTTGTGTTTGGCGGATTGGCAACTCTGTGCCACATTGTGCCAGCAATTGAAACTTTTTGCTAGGTGCGGCGCCGTGAGACAGCGCGCGCGTGGGCGGTCAAGCCTTCGAGCTTGGCCAGGCGCTCTGCATCGGACATGAGTTCAGTTGCTTCCTTTTTGTTGTCAATGCGCAGCCAGGTGTGAATGCGCAGGAAGTGGAGTACAGATAACCCGCCTGTGATGCGCGCTGTTCCCCCGGTGGGAAGGGTGTGGTTGGGTCCTGCGCCGTAATCCCCCAATACTTCCGCAGCTGTTTCTCCGATAAAAAGCCCGCCGTAATAGCGACATCTCTGGCTGACTTCCTGAGGGTTTTCTGTAATAATCTCAAGATGTTCTGGCGCGATTTGGTCGCAGATTTGACACGCCTCTGCAATGTCGCTGGCAATGACTGCGAATCCGTTTACCAGAGCTTTTTTCGCAGTATCCGCCGTGGGTAGGTCTAAGAGCTGGGTTGCGAGTTCGGCATTGACCTCTGGAATAAGTGCCGCGTCCAAGGCAATGATCACTGGCACGGCCTCTGGGTCGTGCTCGGCTTGTGCGAGCAGGTCAGCCGCAATTATGCCCGGGTCTGCGGAACTATCTGCCAAAATAACGAGTTCAGATGGGCCGGCCAGCATGTCGATGGCTGTGTGGCCGGCGATCAGGCCCTTTGCAGCAGTGACAAACCGGTTTCCAGGTCCCACGACGATATCTCGGGGCAATAATGCAGGTCCTGCCCCGTATGCCAGCGCTGCAATGGCCTGGGCCCCTCCAGCTGCTAGAAATCCGGTTGCCCCGGCAATGTGGGCTGCGGCCAGGGTAATGGGCTGAGGCTTTGGCGAGGCCACCCAGATATCAGGGACGCCGGCTGCCCGGGCAGTGACAGCAGTCATGAGTACTGAAGAGGGTAGGGGGTACCTGCCGGCCGGCGCATAGCACCCTGCCCGTTCCAATGCATAAATGGTGTGTCCAGCCCGGCCGCCAGGTACTGGCACGTCGATTGCCGCCAGACTCTCCAGCTGTGCCCTGGCAAATCGATCTATGCGATCTGCAGTGCGTTCCAGCAGGGCGATGTCTGTTGGGTCGACCTGGTTGAGCGCAGCTTGAAGGTCATCTTTATCGAGGAACAGCGCTGCGTCCGGGGGGATATCCCCAAAGTGTTCAGCATACTCGCGCAGGGCATCAATGCCCCGGTCGCGCACGTCATGAACGATGGGCACCACGATTGCCTGGGTCTCCTGGTCTACTGGATCCCTCCGCGTGTTGGCAAGATCCGTTGATTGGCGAATTTTTAGCAATGGCGCTGTCATTTATTTACCTGTCTCCGCTTTGGTCGACTGGCACTCGGATCGCCGCGTGACCCGCCGACTGCGTTGCTCCAGCTCCTGCTCGACCGCTTCGAGACTCACGCCTGCCCGGGCCATTGCAGTCAGGGCAAAGTAAAAAAGATCAGCGGCTTCGTGGACCACCTCGGCGGGTGCTGTAGCCTCAGAGAGCTCGGTTGCCTCTTCAATGAGCTTTGCCTTGAGTCGGTTTGGATCGTCAACGAGCTGTTTGGTATAGGATTCAGCCGGGCCGTTCTGAGCCCGGTCGCACAGGCGTTTGTATAGCTCAGACAGCCCAAAATCCTCGCCAAAGCAACTGTACGTGCCCAGGTGGCAAAACCCCTGTCCGCGCTGTCGAACGATGAATCGCATGGCATCCCGATCGCAGTCCAGGTCGATGCGCAACAACTCCTGGACATCGCCGGATGTATCGCCTTTGATCCAGAGCCCGCGGGAGCGGGAGTGGTACACGCCGCGCCGCATGCGGACCGCTGTGCGCACGCTCTCCACATCTGACCAGGCAAGGCCCAGTGTGTGGCCACGCTCGTCCGCAATCACCGTGGCAAGGAGGTTGTCCGGGCGATCCGATTTCATGGGCGCGATAATGCCGTCGGCCAAGTGCATCACGCCGGAGTACAAGGCCATGCCCACCTGAACGTCTGCGCCAACCCTATCTAGCGCGGCAATGTCCTCAGCTCGGGCCACGCCGCCGGCCATTGTTACTTTGGCGCCTTTGGCCGCTGCCACCACCTGGGTTGCCCAGTCCAGGTCAATGCCCTGCATGCTGCCTTCCCGCTCCACCATGGTCACGAGAAACCCGCCTACGTACTCCCTTAGCTCCTTAATCCTATCGAGCACGTTGGCCCCGGTTTTGGTTTGCCAGCCGTGGATCACCACTTCTCCGTGGCGCGCATCCAGGGCTGCGATAACCCGCTCCTTGGGCAGTTGGGAGAGCAATTCCGGCTCGGCAGCCGTGCCCAGGATGACCTGGGTCGCGCCTGCGTCGAGCCACTCAATCGCGGTCTCGACATCTCGAATACCTCCGCCAACGCGACAGGGAAAATCTTTGATGAGCTGGCGAATGATATCTCGGTTGTCGCCTTTGCCCATGGCAGCGTCCAGGTCGATGACCGCTATCTCGCCGGCTAAGGAGAATGTCTGGGCAATCGGAAATGGATCCCCAGCTTCGATTTCGAGTTTTTCACCGCCAATGAGCTGGACTGCCTGTCCATTCATCATGTCAATTGATGGAATTATCATCGTCGTACCTCCACACCCTTTTCAGCCAGTTGTATTTTTAGCTTTTCTACCGTGGTCTCTCCGTAGTGAAAGATGGACGCTGCAAGCACTGCGTCCGCACCTGCATGGACCGCGTCCACCATGTGCTCTGGGGTTGCCGCGCCCCCGGATGCGATTATGGGAACGGTTACTGCCTTTGATACCTGTTCGATAAGGGCCAAATCATATCCGGATTTTGTGCCATCCCTATCCCATGAGGTGAGCAGGATCTCCCCAGCGCCCCTTGAAACAGCTTCCTTGGCCCAAGCAATGGCGTCAATACCAGTGCGGCGTTTGCCAGACAGGGTAACGACTTCAAAGCCGCCTGCTGGTGTCGCAGCCGCGTCAATCGCCAGGATCGTACATTGGCACCCAAAGGTGCTGGCCATTTCGTCGAGCAGGGCAGGGCGCTCGACCGCTGCAGTATTGATGCCCACCTTGTCTGCCCCGGCTTCGAGCAGGGCAGCTGCATTGGCCACGGATTTTACACCGCCGCCAACCGTAAGGGGCAAGGAGAGGTCCTTGCGAACGCGCCGCACGGTCTCAACTGCCGTGGCCCGGCCTTCTGGCGTTGCAGATACGTCGAGTAGGGTGATTTCATCCGCGCCCTGGCGCTCGTATTCGCAGGCCAGTTCAGGTGGGGACCCGGCGTCTTTTAACCCTTGAAATTTAATGCCTTTTACAACGCGTCCGTCCCGCACGTCGAGACAGGGGATGATTCTGACGGTTAACATGCACCACCTCCACTTTCACGGGTTGCAGTGAGCCAGCGCTTGAGCAAGTCAATGCCGAATTTGCTCGACAGCTCTGGGTGAAACTGGCAGGCCAGGACGTTTCCGCGCTCCAAGGCCGCGACAAAAGGACCGCCGTATTCGGCAAAGGCCGCGGTCCACCCTGGTGGGGGCTCTCTCAAGCAGAACGAGTTGGCAAAGTATGCATATCCTGCTTCGAGCAATCGCGCCCCGTCTTCCGGCACGATCCGATTCCAGCCGAGCTGGGGAACCCGCAATGTATCGGGAAAGCGGGTCACACTGCCGGCAATAACCCCAAGTCCGCGCAGTCCAGGGTTTTCTTCGCTGGTCTCGCAGAGCATTTGTAGGCCTAGGCAGATGGCCAATGTGGGTCTGCCCGCTGCAATGCGCGCCCTGAGTATCTCGACCAAATCAGCAGCCTCCAGGCGGGCCATGGCAGCGGCCAACGTACCGACGCCCGGCAGGACGAGCCGCGCTGCAGCTGAGACGTCAGCTGGATTTTCAGTGATGCGGGGTGCAGCATTTATCCTCTCTAGCCCTGCGCACACAGAGGCCAGATTGGCCGTGCCAGTGCGCACGACAATGACTTCGGTTGGTTTTTCCATCATAGGCTCCCCTTGGTGCTTGGAATGTTGTCAGTATTGCTCAATGCAATTGCTTGCCGAAGTGCTAGTGCCAAAGCCTTAAAGGCAGATTCTGCCCGGTGGTGGTCGTTTTCGCCGCGGACTACGTCCACATGGATGGTGGCTCGGCTCGCCACGGCAAGGGATTGAATGACGTGCCCTGCGTTCTGGGTGGCAAGGGCACCGAGTTTAGGCCCGGCGAGGCCCAAGTTTATGACCGCACAGGGACGACCAGATAGGTCTACTACTGCCCGGGCCAGGGCTTCGTCCAGGGGGGCATAAGCAGACCCGAATCTGGCAATGCCGGATCGATCTCCTAGGGCGCGGTCAATCGCACTGCCCAGGGCCAGGGCGCAATCTTCGGCAGTGTGGTGGTCGTCCACGTCTAAATCACCGCGGCACGATAGGGTGAGATCCATGTTGCCGTGCTTGGTCAGGGCCGTGAGCAGATGGTCGAGAAAGCCGATACCTGTTGTAATATCGCTCTTACCAGTGCCATCCAAATTGAGACTGAGCTCAATGGATGTTTCCAACGTCGTTCTCTTAAGTGTTGCGTTTCTGGCAGTCATGGCAGTAGGTCCTCCAATTCGTTGAGGGTTTTGAGAACGCGGCCAGCGCTGGCGCGGATGAGCGCTTTTTTCGCCACTTTAGGGTCGTCTGCCGGCGCGATCACGCCCAAGGGAATCGCACCTGCTGCACGGGCTGCGCGCATGTCGTCTGGGGTATCACCGACAAACCAGGCGCGGGTGATACCGAGCTGTTTTAGGGCCAATCGCACTGGGGCCGGGTCTGGCTTGAGTGGTGCGTCGTCCATGGTGACCACGGTCTCAAACAGGTGGGCAATGCCCTGTGTTTGCAAAAATACGTCCGCATCCCTGGCCGGGCGTCCTGTGACAATGCCGAGTTTTACTTTTGTAGCTAGCCGTTCGAGCAATGAGGGGTCTACCAGCAGTGATTCCTCTGCTATCAGGCCCCTTGTCTCCCCTGCGCCTTGATAGAGTGCTTCAAAGTGCTGGGTCACAGTTTCGAGGGAGGCGTCAATGCCGCGCTCCTGAAGCAGCCGGCGGGTGAGCTCCCAGTCGTTATTGGCATCTCCTGCTGCTTTGGCTTCGGTGATGTCGTCGAATGTGATGTCTGCCCCAAACGCCTTTGCCGTGGCCACGGTGGCGCTGCGATAGGATTTGGTCACATCGGCCAAGGTGTCGTCCATATCAAAGAGAATGGCCTCGGGCTTGAGTGCGCTGCTGAGCCCATGGGTCAGTCGCTCAAAGGCTTTGCGTTTCCCGGGCATGGTGATGCGGGCGCTATTTTCGAGGTGGGGCTTGCCCGGGAAGATGCGAACCGCAATGCCCAGGCCTGCCAGGGCATCCCGCACCCATACCGCATCTTTAAACCGGGAAAAAACAAAATTCCCCTGAGAAGGCAGGACAGGGGACAACACCCCGAGTTTCTGTAACAGCGCAGTCAGTGCTGTTCGCTCCTCGCGCACCTGGGCCACAAACCTCGCCACTTGGTCCTTGCCAGTGCGCAATCGTTCGCTGGCTAAGGCAATGGACGGCGCGGACACGGCAAAGGGGTGGCCTACAGCCCGGAGCCACTCCACTACGTCCGCGGGTCCAGCCACCCACCCGGTTCGCAGACCAGCCAAGCCCCAGGCTTTTGATAGGGACCGCACAACCACTGCATTTGGCAGGGAAAGGGTATATGCTGTGAGGTCCTGCTCGGCAAACTCGATGTAGGCCAAGTCCACTAGGATAAGGGCGTTCGGGGCAGCAGCGGACAGGGTTTTAAGATCTTCTGGCGTTGCGATAAACCCGGTCGGGCTGTTGGGGGAAACCACGGCGATGAGGGCAGTGCGATCGGTTATCGCGCTGAGAACCTCGTCCAGTGGGTACTTGCTTTGTAGCCAGGGAACCTCGACGATTTTACACCCGGTGAGGTTGGCGTATCGATCCAACATTTCAAATGTGGGCACGGGCAAGATCATCTCTCGTCCCGGGGCCAATACCGCGCGTATCACCCGCTCCAATGCATCGTCACCGCCCGCAGTGATGAGCACAGAGGCTGGGTCGATTCCGTACATCTCGGCGATCTGATGTTCCAAGGGAGCGTTGTTGGGATATCTGCGCACCGATTCGATACCTATGCGGGCGACGGCATCGAGTAATTCATCTGGCGGGGGCAGCCCTTCGTTGCCGTCCAGGCGCAGATCCATTGGGGTTTCGATCTTTGGCGGCCGATAGGCCTTCACCTCCCCAATAAACGGCGAAGGTTTTATTTTTTTAGGTTGTTCCATGGTCGTCTGTTTCTTCCAAGTATGTTGTCTTGTGTTCTGTCCAGTCTACTATGGCGGATAACAAGCCTCCCCCTTTGGCAAAGGGGGTCGGGGGGATTTCGTCATTTTCCCTATCGTTACGAGGTGAAAAAATCCCCCTAACCCCCTTTTGCAAGGGGGAAGTTGCTTTTGTTGCCGGACACATAACAGTTATCCTGTTGCCTCTGATCATGGCACGATTTGGTCGAGCTTCATCACGACGATATCCGTTCCTCCCCTTTCCTTGATTTCCGGAATCAGGGTTGGCAGGATCTCCCTCAGCACGGCTACCTTGATGGCATAGCCAGTACCCCCGCTGAGTGGTGCCATGGTGGGCTCCCGCATGCAGGGCAGGATATCAATGACGCCGTCCAGCTTGTCTTTGGGCACATTGACTTCTAGCATCACCCGCTGGCGCGCTTCCAACACCGATTGCAGCAGTAAGCAGAATCGGTCAATGTGCTCTTTTTTCCAGGTATCTCCAAGGGCGTTTGGGTTGGCGTAGATCCGCGTTGACGAGGTCATCAATTCATCGATGATTTCCAGTTTGTTGGCGCGCAAGGTGCTGCCTGTGGCTGTGTTGTCGACGATAATATCCGCATCCTCAGGTGGGAATACTTCGGTCGCGCCATAGGATTTGAGAAACTTGGCTTCGATACCTTTCTCAGCGATCCAGTTGCGGGTGAGTTGCTCGTACTCAGATGCGATAACCAGACACCGGTCGGGTAGTTTTCCGTTTTCAAGTAGTTCAACCGGTGCGGCTGCCACGATGCGCACCGGGTCAAGGCCGGTATCGAGCAATTCGACGAGATCCGATTCGAGCTCTGCCACCCAGTCAGCACCGGCAAAGCCCACATCGCGCGTCCCTAGGACGAGCATCTCCAGCATATTTTGAGGTCTTAGAATTTTGGTTTCGAATCCTGGCAGAGAAATACTGGGTCGATATCCGCGGCTGGACGCGCGCAGGCGTATGCCAGCATCTTTGAGCAGGTCGAAAACGCTTTGTTGCATGCTTCCCTTGGGAAGCGCGAGTTGAACGGGTGTGTGTGTTTGATCCATCGCCTTTGGGCTCCTTTTTCGGGCCCTGGTCGGCGATTGTTGTCCCAAAAAACAACGACGCCGGCCAGGGCCAGCGTCGTTGATGTCAATCGTTCGGTTAGCGAACTACACCATCAGCCAGCCCCGCCAGGGTGGCAATGATGATGGTGATGTTGCAGTTGCGTTCGCATGTCCTAACTTAAATGCCACTAGGCCCCATTGCTGTCAAGAATTAAGTCAGATTTTTCTCTTGACGTGTCCGCCTTTGCCGGGCCTCCGGCGGGATCTTAGATCTTCGACATACAAATTACTCTTACTAAATTAGGACGACAACAGATTTAGGTGTGTATCCACTTGTGTGAAAAAGGCGTCGATGTCTGCATCGGCATATAGGTCGATGCGGTCTTTTGACAAGTAGATGTCGGCGACCTCCCCTTTATTTACAACAACAATACGCCCGGATGTCAGGGAGGGCATGAGGGCCGCTGGCGTGACCACCAGGGATGTGCCCACTGCAAAAAAGAGGTCTGCGTCCCTGGCAAGGGCCTGACACGCCCCGAGTTGCTTGACCGGCTCTCCAAAAAAGACCACATCTGGCTTGATCGCTGCGCCACAGGTATCGCACCGCGGGATTCTCTCGGCCTCAATTTTGGCTGCTGTGGTTTCGTAATCATATGCCCTTTGGCACTCGATGCAGTGGGCCTCCCAGATGCCGCCATGAATTTCGCAGACCCGGTTTGAACCAGCCCGTTGATGTAAGGCATCGACGTTTTGTGTGATGATGCCTGCCATTTTACCGGCGTTCTCGAGTGCTGCGAAAAAGCGATGGCTCACTGTCGGCTGCACTGCCCGTATCTTGTCGAAAAGCGCGGCGCCATGGGTGTAGAAAAGACCTGGGTCCTGTAAAAAGGTCTCGATTTCAAAGATGCGCTCTGGATTCTCTAGGTCCACTGTTGCAAAGAAGCCATTGGGGCCGCGGAAATCCGGGATGCCCGCGGCCGTAGACATGCCCGCGCCACTGAGTAAAACAATGCGCTTGGACTGCTCTATCATTTCAGCACAGGTCTTCGCAGCTCTTTCAAGTGAATTGGGCATGGCTCCTCCTACTCGGCTGCCCCCCTTTTTTCTAGACGCCCCTGCCAGGGTACACTATGAATGTCACACGAGGAGGAAAAAAATGAAATACGCAACCAAATTTGGATTGGCCAGTATCGTCGCCCTAGTGATGTTCAACAGCTGTAAATCACAAGCTGACCGCAAAGAACCCTCGCCATCGGCCCCAACGCCATCGGCCTCCCAAAAATCAGCTGCCAAAGCCCCCACAGCAACGGTCCCGGACAAGTTTGCTGTCAAGCTCGAGACAGCCAAAGGGGACATTGTCATCGATGTGCACAAGGCATGGGCACCTGAGGGGGCCAAGCGGTTCTACACTTTGGTTAAGGAAGGATTTTACACAGACGTGGCCTTTTTCAGGGTCATTGCGGGATTTATGGCACAGACCGGCCTAAGCGGAGATCCCGCACGCAATGCCGAGTGGCGCGAAAAAAAGATTCCAGACGATCCTGTCAAAAAGAGCAACACCCCGGGTATGGTGAGCTTTGCCACGTCCGGACCCAACAGCAGAACCACCCAGTTCTTCATTAACTTCGGGGATAACAGCCGGCTGGACAAGATGGGCTTTGCGCCGTTTGGCAAGGTGCGTGACATGAAGCCCGTAACAGCCCTCTACAACGGCTATGGGGAAGGGGCGCCCCGGGGCATGGGACCGAGCCAAGGTCGGATCCAGAAAATGGGCAATACGTACCTCAAAAAACAGTTTCCAAAGCTCGATTACATCCTCAAAGCAACCATCCTCACCCCCTGAAGAAATTTTCCAATAAAGGTGTGCAGAAGGAGTAATACACCTCACTCCTGCGAAGGCAGGAGTCCAGAACCAAACGAAATTACAAGATTTTATGGATTCCCTCCTGCGCGGGAATGACAGTTTTGAGAATTTCGCGACACCCTCCTGCGCGGGAATGACCGGCTGAGAATTTCGCGACACCCCCAACAGCAGGCGCAGCGTCACGTTGATGTAACACATCGCGATGGCAATGCCTCTTTTGAAGTGATGATGATGTTTCGCCTTTCTCATTGCCCCTGTGTTGCCTATAATCCGACTGATACGATGTGGTATTTCCTGTTTTTATTGGCAGTTGGTTCGGTCCGCAAAGCCGTTGATTGGACCAGTCAGAAGCAGCACGCGCTCATTGCCGCTATCTTGGAGGGCGATCGCTCGGCCGCGGCGTGGCTTTTCCGCAAGCACTACGGAGGCATGATGCGCGTGGCCCGTGGATTGCTCGGTAATGAGAGTGTGGCAGCCGAGGTGGTCCAGGAGACCTGGGAGTCTGTCTTTAAAGGGCTGAAGTCGTTCAGAGGAGAGGCATCCTTAACCACATGGATTTTTAGAATCCTCGTCAACAAGGCCCACCGCGTTGGAAAAAGAGAAGCCCGAACGATTCCGTTTTCAGGATTGCACCGGGATGCTGGGGATCGGGTCCAAGACCAGATCGCCGATGAGTTTTCAGCCAAAGGCCACTGGCGATCTGAGGTCCATTCGTGGCGCACCTACGATCCTCAAGAAGAGGCGATCAACCGAGAAGGGTTGAAACTGCTCGCCGACGGACTGGAACAGCTACCTGAAAGCCAACGGGTGGTCGTAACCTTACGCGACGTCGAGGGGTTAGATGCGGCCGAAGTGTGCAGTATGCTCGGCCTTTCAGGTGGAAATCAGCGTCAGTTGCTGCACCGGGGCCGCACGCGCCTGCGTCAAATCCTCGAAGCAGCAGAATGGCAGATGGACGCAGCACCTGGGAAGGTGGAGTGACATGATTACCTGCCTGGAAGCATGCGCGCTCGTCACCGACTACCTAGATGGCGAAATGGGATTTATGCGCAAGATGAAATTTAAGCTACACATCGCCATCTGTCCCAATTGTAAGACCCACCTCAATAAAATGCGCCAACTCATCGCCTCAATGGGTCGCATTCCACCGGATACGGAGATTCCAGAAGAAATGCTCGACCACCTGAGCCGGCTTCTTTCATAGCCTCCCCCCAATGACCATTTGCCCACCGGGGGGAGGCCAGGAGGGGGGCTTTGAGGCGAAATGGTTAAGCACCCTTCCCTTGGAGACACCCTTTTTGAATATGCGCTTACACCTGGTAAGTAAAATGCAGTTCGTGTCCGCAGAGGGAGAAGACATCGCCTTCGTCTATCCGTTTGGAATCGACTTGCTGTCCGTTGAACTCGATGCCATTCGTGCTGCCCAAGTCTTTGATGTAGAACGCACCGTTGTGGTAGATGACAGCGGCGTGCTTTCTGGAAACGTTGGCATCCTTGATGGCCAAATCTGACGCCTTTGATCCGCGGCCGATGATAAACTGTTGCGAGTGGATAGGAACCTTGGCGCCCTGATAGATCATGGTCAATGCAGGCATGTGGGATGGCCGAGCCGGTGGCTGGGGGCCTGTGAACTCCCGCCCGGTAGGGGGGCGCGGCGGCGGGACCGCTGGCGGTGGCTGGACAGACGATCCGGTTCTGTCTCGCCTTGGAGGGGGAACCGGAGGGGCGGTTCTCGATACTGGCACACTTGGTGGTGCCACATTAGGTCGCATCGGTCCGACCGTCGGCATCTCGCCAGTGTAGGACCCATGTCTTGGCTGGGGCGGCTCGTCACTGTCTAAAAAACCATGGGTCGTGGCGTACAATCTCATGGATTCGTTAATGAGATAGTCAACCGTACACTCCATCTCCTGGGCTCGAATCTCGAAAAGTCGCCACAGTGTCGTTCGGGCGTGAAAACTCTGGAGGATTTTTCTAGCGGTCGATCGCGTGTTCATCGCTGCTCAACCTCTCTTTTGTATTGCCTCGATGGCGGCACGGGCGGCCGCACCGAGGGTCTGGTGCTCAAATCCCTTGGGCAATCGAACATTGCTGCTTGCTAATCCTTTTAGTGTATTTAAATCGTCTTTGGAACCAATTTTTCCAACAGCCCCAACGGCAATGCCCCGCACAAAGGGCTCTGGATCGTTTATCAACGGCCTGACTTTTTGCACGAGCTTCGGAAAAGATGAAATTCTTTCAATGGTTTCTATCACATCCTCCTGTGTGCGGGGTATTTTCAATCGCGCCATCTCCCTCAGGGTATCCCCCAGTTGGTTTTCCCCGTCAATTCGTAGAATACACCGAAATGCCACTGCACGCCAAAATGAGCGCTTGTCATTTAGAAGCGGTCGGATTCTTTGAATGTCTGCCACCCGGCCCGCCTGGGCGATCACATAGTAGCTCTCCTCGCGATGGTGTGGATCGTAGTCACTGCTTTCAGCAATTGCGAACAATTTGAGGACCAACGGTTCCCCAATCGCGATTGTGCGTTCTTCCATGCCCTGGGACAGCGCTCTCAAAGCAAATCGCTGGCCCTTTGCATGTAGCGCCGTATCAGCCGCCAGGGTAATCAGTGCTGTCGCAATTGGATTTCCACCAATGGTAGCTGCTGCGGTGAGATGCGGCGTGTTGATTTCCTTTGGATTGCTGAGCAATGCCTTTGCGAGCTGTTCCGAAGCTGCTGCCACCACCGTGGGGGCATTTAGTTGGCCAATGAGGTCGGCGATGGGCTCGATGGCAATTTGGTTTAGGTCGAGCAGAGGTACCAATCCTAGCCCGGCTTTGGCCCCGATTTTTTTAAAGACAACTGTAACATTGTACTGGCCGGCCAATGCCCGTTTGTTGTAATCCGCCGTGTACCATGCGATGAGCGCCTCCTCGGCTGCTACCCGAACCGCATCTGCCGAATAGTCGAGCGCGATAAAAAGCCCGTCTTTAGCGTCCACCTGCGACTTTGTGATGGCTTTTTCACCCCCGCGGTCGAACATCTGCACCAATTGGGGCACCATCGCTTCCATTAAGGCAGGGGTGTCTTGTTCTGAAGCCTTTTTTAATGCATCCCGAAAGAGATCCCAGGCGTTTATCTCGATGAGCGCGACCCCGGCTTTTGCTCTTAGATCTGTGGGAATTTCAGGATCTGTAACCGTGTTTACCAGTTTTTTCGGGCCATTGACCGTGCCCTTCCAAAGTGCAATTTTTTCCTCGTCGACGTCGCATCCACCTCCAGCGATTGCGATGAGTAATCCCAAAATTGCAAGCCTTACCCAGGTGTTCATATGCTATCTCCCTGTGCCAATTTTCGGGCCCACGTGCTGCCAAAAATTTTCATCTCAACCATGCCATCTTACCCGTTGCTTGGGCCAGTTCATCGTTATCTTAATAATGATATCCTATCGAAACCCAATATAAGGTCAACTCTACGCCATTTTTCATAAAAGAACAGTTCGGTATTTTAGCAAGAAGGCTTGGATATGTATTGAGAATATAAGGCTATTTAAGCATTTCGCTGGGGTTTTATTTTTCGGTGTACTGCCATACCCGCAAATGTCCCGAGTGCACCCAGACCCGCGTTCAGTAGGGCTGCCACCAGTGCGACCGCAGCACCTTCCAGTGCTTGGCCACCGTTTAAGAGAAACGCAAACAGGGCCGCCATACCCATGGCAACGGTGCCTTCGATAATGCTTTGGGTATAAAACCCGACCACTGCGCCGATCAGCAACGGCGTGATAAGAATGAGGATCCCAACCACGATAATTACCGGCATGAACAGGGCCCGATATCTTTCCTGGTCCGCTTCGGTGACCTCGCCTGGGTTTTGCTGCAGTTGCTCGTAGACAGCCTGTCGCTCTGGATTCGAGGCGATCATGCCTCGCTCAATGGCCATTTGACCGACGCTAAACGCAATAAAATAGAAAAACAGCCCAATCAGTATCCAAAGTGCGTTCCACCTGCGACTACCCACTGGATTGCGCCTTCCCCGTGGGTCGAGGTGTGTTGCGTCTTGTTGGGGTTGGTTCCCGTCGATGCGATCCAGCGTGTCAGGGCCTTGTGGTATCGCCTCCTCTGGCTTTTCAACAGGGTCGCTCGTGGATGCCGGCATACCCGCTGGAATGTCCTCCAGAGAGGTGCCGCAAGTGCGACAGACCGCATTCATCCACGGATTGACCGTGTTGCAACTGGGACACGTCTTTGGATCCCGATTTTCTTCCATTAATTCAATACCTTAATTAACAATGGATGTGTGTCTGATTTACCCCATCCTGACCATTTGGCGTCCCCCGAGTATATGTAGGTGCAGGTGGTAGATGACCTGCCCACCTGCCATGCGGCAATTGATGACTTGGCGGTATCCCTCTTCTGATACCCCCTTTTCCCGGGCTAACTGGGCAGCGATCTTCAGCATATGTCCCATTAAACCGACATGCGTATCGTCAATATCATCCAAGGTGGGGATGTGGATTTTGGGGATTACGAGAAAGTGTACTGGCGCTGCCGGATGAATATCTTCAAATGCCAGAATCTGATCGTCTTCGTAGATTTTTTCAGACGGCATCTCACCTGTAGCAATCTTGCAAAAAACACACTCTCCTGCCATTGCGCCTACCTCCCAAATACCTAGGAGCACTATAACGGAACCGCCCCTCACCCACAAGCACATGATTATCCCTTGATATTCATCTGGATTGACAATAGGTTTCGTTGAGCATAATCGCGAGACGATTTTAGGATTGATCCAAGAGAAAGGAATCGACGATGCTTAGAACCTCGCTGCTGGTAGTGATACTGATGATATGGATGCTGGCGCCCATTGGCTGTATGCGGCAAGTGACCCCGGCCTCCCCCGCAGCACCAGTTTCAGAGCCGACCAAACCCGGTTTTGATGTCGCAGGGATGGATACCAATGTCAGTGCTGCAGATGATTTCTACCACTATGCCGTGGGTACGTGGATCAAGGAGAACCCGGTTCCCGACGATCAGAAAAGATGGTCTGCCTTTAATATTTTAAGGGAGCAGACCCGGGAAAACGTTAAGACCACAATTCTGAAAGCTGCGGACATCACCGATGCGCCCAAGGACAGCATCCCATACAAGGTGGGGACCTTCTATCAAGTGGGCATGGACGAGGAGAAGATTCAAGCCGACGGATTCACCCCTATCAAAGGAGAGCTCAGTCGCATCGAGGCCATTCAAGACCTTGCGGGATTTCACCGGGAACTGGCCCATATGACCCTGCATACCTCAGCTCCCTTGTTCTACCTCTACGTGGCGCCGGATGAAAAGAACGCCACCATGAATATCGCAGCAGTGTATCAGGGGGGTATCGGCCTGCCAGACCGGGACTACTATGTAGAGGAGGACGATCGATCAAAGGAAATACGCACGGCATACGTCGCACACGTGGCGAGGATGATGGAGCTCATCGGATCAGATCAAAAGACCGCCCAAAAAGAGGCCGAGACCGTTATGGCTATTGAGACGCGGCTTGCCGCAGCCTCTAACACCCGCGTGGAAAACCGGAACCCCAAGGCGCGCTACAACAAAATGACAATAGAAGATCTCAAGGCCCGTACCCCGGACTTTGACTGGCAGGCTTTTTTTGCTGAACTGGGCGTGACCGACCCGGGTGGGATCAACATCAATCAACCCCGATTTATCGAGGAAATCGGCAAGATGGTCAAAGAGGTATCCCTTGCAGGCTGGAAAACCTATCTCAAATGGACCGTGCTTCGGAGCATGGCCCCGACCTTGAGCGATGCATTCGTAAACGAACACTTTGCGTTCAACGACAAATTTATGAACGGGCAGGCCGAGATCAAGCCCAGGTGGAAGCGGGTTGTGGATATGACCAACCGCTCCCTGGGAGAGGCCGTGGGCCAGCTCTATGTAGCCGACTACTTCCCGCCAGAGGCCAAGGACCGGGCAATGGAAATCGTCGCCAACCTGCTCATCGCCATGGGCGAGCGGATTGATGCCTTAGACTGGATGAGCAATGCCACTAAGGCCAAGGCCAAGGAGAAGCTCAGCGCCATTGACGTAAAGATGGGCTATCCAGATAAGTGGAAGGATTTGACCGAGCTCGAGGTCAAAGAAGACAGCTACGCGGCAAATGTCATGCGCGCGAACCATTTCGACCTCATGGATGACTTGAAGGACGTCAACAAGCCCGTGGACAAGGCAGAGTGGTACATGACGCCCCAGACGGTCAACGCTGGGTATTCTCCATCCAGGAATGACATGACCTTCCCTGCGGGCATTCTGCAGTTTCCCTTTTTTGATAAGGACGTTGACGACGCTATTAACTACGGCGCCATGGGGGCGGTGATTGGGCACGAGATAACCCATGGGTTTGACGATCAGGGGCGTCAATACGATAAAGACGGCAACCTAGAGGATTGGTGGACACCAGAGGACGAAGCCAAATTCAAAGAAAAGACAAAGGCCCTTGTTGCACAATACAACGCATACGCGCCGTTTGAGGGATTTCATGTGAACGGCGAGATGACCCTTGGAGAAAACATCGCTGATTTGGGCGGACTCCTCGTGGCATACCAGGCGCTGACAAAGACCGAGCAGTTTAAGACAGGCACGGCTATCGATGGGTTTACTCCGTCCCAGCGATTCTTTCTCTCTTGGGCCCAAGTGTGGAAGACCAATATCCGGGATGACGCGCTCAAAACCATGATTAAAATTGATGTCCACTCCCCTGCCCGATACCGGGTGAGGGGTCCCTTAGCGAATATCAATGCCTTTTTTGAAGCTTTTGAAATAAAGCCGGGCGATCCCATGCACAAAAAAGAAGAAGAAGTCGTCCGGATTTGGTAGCAGTGACGCGTATGCGGAATATCCCGGTACTTTTTCGAGCAAATTTTGGCCGGGTCAAGTTAACAAGTTCCCCCTTGAAAAAGGGGGCTAGGGGGATTTTCAAAGGCCATGGGAATATTGACGAAATCCCCCCTCCCCCCTTTTTCAAAGGGGGAGGCTTTTTACCCGACATCGAAGAATGGACAGCGTATTAGTTAAAAGAGGTAGTCAATGGAGATAAAGAAGATCAGTCATATTGGTATTGCGGTCGAGAGCATCGACGATCAGATTGTATTTTTTAGGGATGTCTTGGGTCTGGCCGTTACAGGCACCGAGGTTGTCGAAGACCAAAAGGTGAGGGTTGCCTTCCTGACCGTGGGGGAATCCCGTGTGGAGCTCCTCGAACCCATCGCCGATGACAGCCCGGTTCGCAAGTTCTTAGACAAAAAAGGGGGCCGCACAACCATTCACCACGTGGCCTATGAAGTTGATGATCTGGAAGCAGCCTTGGCCGAAGCAAAGGAAAAGGGCATCCGGTTGATCGATGAAGTGCCCCGTGCTGGGGCAGGGGGGGTGCGCATTGCGTTTATTCACCCCAAGGCAGCGTCGGGTATTTTGACCGAACTCTGCGAGCAACACTGACCTCAAATGTCTGGAGTACATGATGACGAACAACAATGCACAAAAACCGGTCGGTCAGAAGAACATGGACGCGCTTTGTAACGCACTCGAAGAAAAAATCAGTTTCGCGCAAAATCACGCCAATCCGGAAAAAGTAGAAAAGCGGCATCAAAAAGGTCGGCTCACCGCAAGGGAACGCATCCACCACCTGCTGGACAAAGGGTCGTTCTGCGAAATGGATGCCCTGGTTGTCCATCGGTGCACAGATTTCGACATGGACAAGAAAAAGATACCAGGGGACGGGGTCATCACCGGATCGGGTACCATTCACGGTCGACGGGTCTTTGTGTTCTCTCAGGATTTCATGGACTACGGCGGTGCTTTGGGCGAGGTGTTTGCCAAGAAAATCATCAAGGTAATGGATTTTGCTATGAATGCCCGGTGCCCCATGATCGGCATCAACGATTCTGGCGGAGCGCGTATCCAGGAGGGGGTCCTTTCCCTGGGCGGATACGGCGAGATCTTTCGGAGAAATACCCTTGCTTCTGGCTATATCCCCCAGATCTCAGCGGTGATGGGACCGTGTGCAGGCGGGGCTGTGTATTCCCCGGCGATCACAGACTTCATCTTTATGGTTCGAGACACGAGCAATATGTTCATCACGGGCCCGGCTGTCATCAAGACCGTGACTGGAGAGGAGATAACATTTGAAGATCTCGGGGGCGCGCGGACCCACGGCGCCAAATCCGGAGTGTGTCATTTTGAGGAAAAAACCGAGCAGGACTGCTTGGACAATATCCGCAGGCTACTCACCTACCTGCCCCAGCACTGTAACACAAAGCCCGTGCGCGCAGATTTCAATCCAGACCAACCACTGCGCGAAGCCGAGCTCATGAACATCGTTCCGGACCATCACCGGGCTGTGTATGACATGCGCAAGATTATGAAATGCGCAATGGACGATGATTCGTGGATGGAAGTCCACAAGAACTACGCCAAGAATTTCATTACCGCCTTTGCCAGAATTGCCGGTCGTCCAGTGGGTGTGCTCGGGAATAACCCGATGAACGTGGCTGGCTGCCTGGATATGAATGCCTCTGACAAGGCAGCTCGGTTTGTGCGGTTTTGCGATTGTTTCAACATTCCCATGGTGACCTTTGTGGACGTGCCTGGGTTCCTGCCTGGGGCGCAGCAGGAGCACGGGGGTATCATTCGCCACGGGGCCAAACTGCTCTTTGCCTATTCCGAAGCCACCGTACCCATGGTCACGGTGATTATCCGCAAGGCCTATGGCGGGGCCTACGATGCCATGTGCTCAAAGCATATCGGTGGGGACATCAACCTGGCCTGGCCCACGGCAGAAATCGCGGTCATGGGCGCAGAGGGGGCTGCCAATATCATCTTTAAGAAAGAGATACAGGCGGCCGACGATCCAGAGCAAAAGCGAAAGGCGCTCGTCAAGGAATACGTGCGTCAGTTTTCAAATCCATACAAAGCTGCCGAGCTCGGCTTTATCGATGCGGTGATCCACCCCCAAGAGACCCGTCCCAGGCTCATCGACGCCCTCGACACCCTGGCTGAGAAAACGATCACCCGACCCAACAAAAAACACGCAAACATCCCTCTTTAGCATCTACTAAATCCCAAAATTTTCTAAAAGCAGGTCCGGAATTGTGAACCCGGTCGATCCTGGTCGAACAATCTTTGAACCATGGGCGATGATCGGCTCAAAGGAGTTGACACATGGTTCATCAAACAAAACCGCGCTATTGTAACAAACCGTGCGATAAACAGGGAAAAGAGTGTTTTGAAATTGATAGAAGGGGGTTTATACGGGTTGCCGGGGTCACACTAGCTGGCATGTCCCTTTCGCCAATGCTCACCGGTTGTGATGAAAATCCACATGAACTGCCAGAACTCGACCCATTGACCGATACTGCCACAGTAGGGATTACGCGAAAAGACAGTATCGAAGAGATGGTCAGGACCGCCATTGACCTGGCAGGTGGGCTCGATGAGATAAAACACGGAGACTCCGTTGTGGTCAAACCCAATATCACCGGACCGGATTTCCTGTTTCCAGCACGGGTCTATACACATCCAGAGGTATTGAGGGCTGTCATCAAGGTGGTGAAGGAAAAAACAGACAGCCGTTGTATTACCATTGCCGAAGCCAGTGGGTATCGAATGCCGACAAAATGGTGGGCTGCAGACACTGGGATCCTGGATATGGCCCAAGAAGAGGGTGTAAATTTCCTGGCATGGGAGAACGACCCCTATAGGGTTGTTACGTCCAATGCATTTGAACATATCCACTACAAGTTTAGGATGCCCCTATCTTTATTCGATGGATCGTTCGACCACTTTATTAACGTCCCCATATTAAAAAACCATGAATCCATCATTGGCTCCAACACGGATTTTACCTGCTGCTTGAAAAGTATTGTGGGTGTGCTTCATCCCATTGACAGGTTAATTGCAGGGGAGGGGCTCACTGACGACGAGGCCGATGAAATATTATCCGAGATGTCTATCAGTGAGTATGCCAGTGAATTTGGTCCTGGTACCAGACGTCCAGGGCCCACCACGGGCATTCACAAGGCCAATTTAGGGGAAATCATTGCCGAAATGAACCTGGCCATACCCAAAATGGCCATGAACGTGGTGGATGCAGTGTCGATCATTTTAACTGGAGGTCCAGCAGACGCGACCATGGATACGGCAGATCCGGGCCTTGTTCTAGCGTCAAAAGACAGGGTGGCCTGTGATGCCCTGGCAGTGGCAGTGTTGAAGCGCTATGCCAAACAACAGGGCATTGACAGACCATATGTCGATAAATCAGTGTGGCAGCAGGCCCAGATCAAACACGCTCAAAAATTCAACCTGGGAAGGACCAAAGAGAACATCGTCATCGCCGATGACAATGTGGATAATATCGACGCTATTCTGGCCGAGTGGGCATAAAAATGATGAACTTGTATCTGTCATTATGGGCATTATTAGGCCTTGCTTTGTGTATTATATCCTGCGACGACTCTTCAACTGATGGGCAGTCAACTGACGAACTATCGACTGACGAACCATCAACTGACGAAGAACAATCCACAGATGAGCAATCAGATGATACGCATGCTGGGAAGCTGCTTTACTGGACGAATGCGTTTGATCACGGGATCTACGTGGGCACACTGGATGGCATGTCTAAAAGAAGGATCGGTACTGGTTACTTCCCGGATTCTGTTGCCATCGATAAAGCTGAAAGGAAAATGTACTATTCAAACATGATCTACTTGAATGCCGACGACGCGAGCATTCAAAGAGCAGATCTAGATGGATCTAATGTTGAAGATGTCGTGCCCAGGGGGTGGGGCCTGAAGACACCAAAGCAGCTCCAACTGGATCACATCAATCGCATGGTCTATTTTTGTGATCGCGAAGGTCAGCGGGTCTATCGCGCGCCAATGACTGGGGTTCACGCTGACCAAGACCTCGAGGTGTTGGTCGATTTTACTGACACGCCTGTTGACGAGCATCAATTTGTGGGCATTGCCCTGGATATCCCCAAGGGGCAATTTTACTGGACAGATCGAAGTGCTGGAGAGATCAGGCGCGCCAGTACAAGTGCGGGCAGCCGTATTACACCTGAGAATGTAAAGGCGTTGACGACACTGATTTTTGAGAACGGCTTAATGCCCCTTGATCTATATTTCGATCAAACCCATAGAATGCTATTCTTTACCGATCGGGGCGAGGAATGGGCGCTTTCTTCAGAGCCGCCTGGATATATTGCAAAGATCGATGTTGATCGCCTGGAAAATGGCATTGCATATGTCGTCAAAGACCTGCTCAAGGATCCAATCGGCATCGCCGTGGACGAGGAAGTAGGGGTATTGTATTTCACCACATTTGATGATGGCAAGGTGTGGAAGACCAGTGTGAATGGCAGTCCTGTTGAATATCTCTACAGCACCTCAATCATGAACACGGGTTTGGCCTTTGTTAATTGGGATAGCATGAAGCAATTAAATTAAAGCTCTGGGCGTTTCCTCCGACACTATGTTTGGGTAAGGAGTAAATCGATGCAGACAGAGTCGATCGATACTGAAATCTGGAACGAAGTCTCTGCTGATATGATTATCTGTTCAACCGAGCTTTTATTTCGCCATATGCCAACTCCCCCGCCGTTACCCTTAATACTCCCCTTCCTGCTGGCCAAAGGGGAATCCCCGCCCAAAGAGATGGAAGAGGAAATAATGGCCTAATTGCGCTAATGCAATAAACAATTTGACACATCAAAAAAGCATTATATCAATACTACTGCCTTAATTCTTGGGGGATTCATTTAATTAACGACCTGAATCTATGACCGCGCTGCGTTGGGGGGGGATGTCTCTCAATAAGGCCAAAGAGAAAGGAAACGTCGTTATGGCAAAATCGATTATTGCTGCTGTGCTTCTTTTTTTCAGTATTTGCATCGCTGTGACCCTGGGCAGTCACTCGGCCCGGGCCGGGGAGAAAAATCTCGGGCAGGATATGGCCCGCCTGATCGCTGAAACCCCCTCGTCCACTATCACGCCACTAAACCTATCCAAACCCCACCACAAACGCGTTTATTACAATGGCCTGAGAGCCTCTGGGGTGACAAAGGCCAACGCGCCTCAATTCTACCGGGAATTGACGCGTTTGGAGAAGCAACATAAAGCAGCAGCCCCTGTACCCCACCCCTTAACCCTGACTGAACCAGGCCATTCCGACCCCATCCATATCGATGTGTTGAGTGGCCTGGAGGTTGATGGGGCAACAGGAAATCTCCTTGGGTCGGCCTTTTCCTCACAAAAAGGGGGAACAGATGTCAGTAAAATCACCCTGCGATTTTTCAACAATCAGACCCAGAAATTTGTAGGTACCCCCAAAACCGTGTCCCAGTTTGCCGGTGGTACCGATTTTGGCGCCAGCAATGCACTCGCCAAAGCGACGATACCGCCCCAAGGCATCACCTTGCTTGCCACGTTTTACGTCAAAAAGGGAAAGGCCCACCACCATACCTACTATGCCCACGTGACTCAATTACCTCCATTCACGGTGGATACGACCTGGTCCAATCCCGTGCAAAAGAACGCTCACAGTGGTGAGCAGATTATCTATATCTGCTGGGTAATGGCTAGGGGCGGCATGGACTGCGATTACAAGGAGCCCGGTACCGGGTGGGACGGTATCTCTTTTGAAGTTTCGGGTGCGTTTACCTTTTCAGGCGGTCCCCAGGGTGGGAAGATAACGCCCCCGAAAAAACTGCCCAATGGCAAGTACGCCAATGCCAGCAGCTCCATCACCATCAGCCGAGACAAAGAAGGGGGCGGCTGCTTGATGAGCAATTCAAAGGGGTTCTTTGGCGATCCCAACACTAGATTTGATTATGAAAAAAACAGCGTGCAATGGGACCTGAATCCTGCGGAATTTGGTGTTCCATGTTTTGAGGCTGGGGGACAGCAGGTCACCTTTAACTATGACCTCGGCCTAACGGTCAACGGCAAACTCCAGCATTTTATCGTATCCAACGCGCCGGATTCCCAAGGAGACTCCCTATACGATTTACCCAAAACCTGGCTCAAATACGGGTGTGTGGCCCCGAACACGCGTGTGACCATGTCGAACGGGTCTACCAAACCCATCAAATCCCTGGAGACAGGGGATCTGATCCTGGCAGACCCCACGACCCGGCGCAAGGCCAAGGTGATGTATTTTACCTATGGAACCGAAGCGTATATGTACGAGGTCAAAACCCGCCACCATCGCGTCCTGGCCTCGTCAGGTCACCCCTTTGTCACGCCCCATGGCGTACGCCTTGCGCGACAGTTAAAGGTTGGAGATATGGTCAAAACCACCAAGGGGGTAATGCCGCTGACCAACATCAGCATCGTGGCATACAATGGTCAGGTGATAAACGTCGACGTGGTCGGTGACAAGGGCCAGGCTTTGGATATCGCCGACCGAACGTTCATCACTGGCGGCTTTGTCAGCGGAGACGCCCGGGTTCAAAATGTCTACGAAGCCTGTCAGGATCGCACCCCAGAAGCCATACTGAGGCGCTTGCCTAAAAATTGGCATCAGGACTTTCGTCACCATCGCGCCCGAGGCGGGGGAAAGATAACTCGTCGAGGCCACTGCATTTGATGGGGATAGTCTAGGTGGTTATCACCATTGCATCCATCTTTTTTTCATAGGAGGTTTGCCATGCCCCAAAGCAATTCTATTTTTGGTTCACACCAAGTGCTCTCCCTGGCCGGCGATGGACACATCGCCATTGGTGCCAATGCCAGCTATCAGACGTCAGCCTTTACCGTAGAGGCCTGGATGGACACATCTGTTGGGGGACCAGTATTTACCGCAGTAGATAATAACGGTCACCCACTCTATGCCATAAGGGTTGACGATGAAGGCGTTGTTTCGATCGATTTGGCTGGCACGGTCCTCACTGCTGCCCAGGGCAGCGCGCTCAGCGAAAATCGCTGGCGACACCTGGCAGTCACCTACGACGGGCATAATACCATCAAGCTCTATGTATCCGGGGATCTGACCCAGACGTTCACCCAGTCACATTCTGGTCAGTTTCCAGTAGCGGGTGTCACTATCGGCAGGGATAGTACTGGAGGTTTTAACGGCGATTTGTCTGCTGTGCGCTTCTGGAGCGTCGCCCGTAGCCAGTCCGACATCTCCCGCAACCGTTACGGCCTGATGCCCGCATCCACCAGCGGGTTGATCGGCGCCTGGTTGTTTCAGGACGGCACAGCCAAGGACAGCTCTCCCATCGGTAATGACGGCGATTCAGCTGGAACAGTGACCTGGCCCACGGTGGACCTGCTGCCCAGTTACCGCAACTATCAGGCTGTGTACCGGGCAGATGCTGCGTCCACAACGTTGCCCGGGATCCCAGCCTATAATTTTGGCACAGGGGATTTTAGCCTGGCTGCTTGGGTTCGCACCCTGAGCGGCGGGGTGATCGCGTCCCATATGCCGGTCCCAACGGACGCGGTTCCCCATCCAGCTGGGTTTAAACTGATTATCGGTCCAGACGGCAGCCTGATATTTGTCTGTGGAGATGGCACCGATGAACACGTTTTTGCTTCTGAGGGAGATCTGGATGCCAACGATGGGGATTGGCACCACGTTGGGGCAGTGCGCAAATCCGGGGCTTTGATCCTCTATTTGGATGGGGTGCCGGTCTCAGCGCCAGGCCTCACCTGCGATCTCAATATAACGCCCACCAACCCGGACGAACCCCTTGCCTTTGGCGTGCGAGACCCCAAGGAGTTGATGATTCAGCTGCCAGACAGTAGCCTGGGCGATCTGATCCCACAGGCCATGAAGGGATTTAACCTGTCCCTAGGTGCGGTGTCGCTCTGGAATATCGGCCGGAACGTGCAAGACATCTACCAACGCATGAAAGTGCGCCTGGTGGGCAATGAACCTGGATTGGTGGGCTACTGGAACTTCAATACGGGCAACATTGCCGACTGCTCCCCTAACCTCAACCTGAGCCTGCTGACAAATGCCGCTGCCATGGCTATCTCTCAGCTGGACATGCACAGGGAGACCTTCTCCCTAGGGCTGACCTCCGATTCAAGTCCATGCGTTACAGTGCCCGCCATCCCTGCCTATGAGATCGGACAAGGGGATTTTACACTTGAGGTCTGGATTCAAGCCCAAACACATGGGGAGATATTGGTTTTATGCGCCGATGAAAACAACAAAGCGGCCGTGTCGATCCAAGCTGGCGGGGTCATCGCGATGGAAATGGTCGCCTCGGGCAGCAGTGCCACCTATAGCAGCCAAGCCAACACCCCTGTCTTGAATGGAGCCTGGCATCACGTGACAGTGGTGCGCCAGCAAACAGGGGGCCAAGATCAATCTCAGGGGGGGTATTATCTCTACTTGGACGGTGCCCTCGTAGGACAACATCCGCTGCCAGCCACTGTGGCGTCCATTGCCGGAGGAACCCTTTACCTGGGCGGTGACAGTGACGGAAAGGCCGGATATACCGGTCATTTAGACGCGGTTCGCTTTTGGAATACAGCCAGGGATCAACCCCAGATTCAGGCCCATCGCAACTATGATCTCGCTGGGGATGAAAAGGGATTGATCGGCGCCTGGCGATTCGAAACTGGCATCTGCCACGACGTGAGCCCAAACGCCAACAACGGTGATGTGGATGTTACGGCAGATGTAACTTCCTCCCCGGTTCCCCTGAGTATACCCGTGTCAGAAGTGATGTTTACCCAGGAGGCGGGGTATTTGGATTTTGGCAACGCCCCGATGTTCACCTTTTCAGGAACAAACACGTTCACCTTAGAGGCGTGGATCTCTCCAACTGCCGAGGCCATTTCAGGGACAGTGCTATCCCACGCCCCCAATGGCGAGGTGGCCTATGGGATAGCCGTGCAAGAGGGCGTGCTTCAGGTCACTCGGGCAGGAGATGTCGCATACGGCGTTACGGTGTTACAACCCGGCCATTGGTACCATGTGGCATCTGTCTATGATGGGGCTAAGCTAACGCTCTTTGTCAACGGAGTGGCAGAGGGGGCAACCCCTGCTGCGGCATCCCTGTCGAGTAATGCCGGCCACCTGACTGCGGGTGCGGCACTGGATGCGCAATCGCAGCCCGTCTCTGCGGTGGCCAACTGCGCCCTGGCATTTGTCCGCGTCTGGAACTCGGCCAGATCGGCAACGGATCTGAACGATACCCTGTATCAGCTTTTTGGCGGTGCCGAGACCGGCATCGCAGGCATGTGGAATTTTACCATCACCAGTGCCAGGGATTTTACAGCCAACGGCAATAACGCCGTGTTTCACGGCAATGCCTGCTGGTCGCGTACTGATTTTTTGGACAACCTGCCTGGCCGGGCCTTTCTGGTCCAGAACGCGGACAGTGCTATCGACTGCGGCACAGCAGACAACCTCGCCTTTACCGACGCGGTCACTGTGGAGTGCTGGGTCAAGGTCAAGTCCTTTGACCTGCCAGATCAAGTGTTTGTATCCAAAGGCGATGGGTTTCAGTTGCGTCGCTATCAGCTCTCAAACAAGGTCTGTTTTTACACCAAGGGGCTCTCCCAGGAGGAGCTGTTCAACCCCAATCCAGGCCATGGAGAGATTGAGCCCGGGGTTTGGAACCACGTGGCTGGCGTTTATGATCGATCCACTGGCGTTAAGCTCCTCTACATCAACGGCGAACAGGCATTCTCTACCAGCCGGCTTACTGGAACACTGGATTACGGCGCCAATCCACACATGACCATCGGCAAGCGCCACGGGGATGAATATTCATTTAACAATGGCTGGATGCGGGAGGTTCGGGTTTGGAACACGGCCCGCAGCGCAGAGGATATCGCCCTTCATTGGCATCGCAAGGTATCGGGTAAGTTGGCAGGCGCTGATGCTGACCTCAAGGGTTACTGGTCCTTGTCTGAGCCCCAGAGCACGGTGACAGATCTCAGTCAGAACGACAACCCAGGCATTCCGGGCACCGCTGCCTTTATTGGCTTGAATGATTTGACCCTGGCCCCATCCATGCCGACCCTCCAGGCCCAAAGCCGTCTGATCCAAACCTGGGGAGAGGCAGATGCCCGTCAGGATAACGCGGACGGCACCACGGTCTACCAGACAGTGCTGACCATGAGGGATGCCAATGACAACCCCACCCCTGGCCGTCGCATTCGGATCTGGGCAGAGTCGGATATTACACTCACCGTAGGGGATGTGGCCTATGCCATTGGCCCCGACCAGTCGGCCATGTTTCGCACCGACGCCACAGGACGGCTCACCGTCTCTTCTCAGGCCGACAGTTTGGCAACAGCAGCGCTCAAGATCTGGGCTGATTTCATGCCCAAGGATCACCGGGTGGTGATCTTGCCTGATGATCATCTGCACAATACGCTATCCAAGATCACCGAGACCACCCTGACCTCTCCCCGCGCTGGCCAACCCGCCTTGTTCGATCCCTCAAACGAGTCGTTAAAGGCTGCCGCAGGTCCAGTGGCCCAGGCCATCAAACAGGCCATGGGGACGATTAAAAAGCCAGATGCCAGGGGCGCCAGGTTCTCCACCTTGTTTATGGCCACAGGACCGACTGGCACTGGAGCGGTTTGGCAACACCCGGATGTGCAGAGCCACCACTACCAGGTGCAAGGGGACGAACCATACGAACGCCCCATCACACCTGGGGAAGTTCCCAATTGGTCCATTGATTTCAGTGGCTCAGAACCCGTGGTTACTGACCATACCCATGAAGAGGTTCAGACCCTGATGGCATCCATTGATCCCATCCATATCAACGCGTTGCCCTTGGATCATCACCTTCTGACCAGCCTCTCATCCCTCTGGGACGATTTCAAAAACGGGGTCAAGAAGGCGGCCAAAGTAGTGATAAGCGCAGTGGAGGATGCGGTCCACGTGGTGGTGGACTGGGTAGACGAAGCAGTAAAAAGTATCAAGGTGACCCTGACATCTGCCTATCAAGTGGGAGAAGCCGTGTTTGGCTTTCTCTCCCAGACACTGGAAAAGTGGGGCGGCGCCATTGCTGACATCGCCCGCAAGGTGGTGGATTTCTTCCGCAACATTTTTGAATGGGACGACATTGTCCGCACCCAGCAGGTGTTGAGCACCGTGTTGAACAAGAGCTTCAATGTCACCGTGGCCATGCTGCAAAGCGTGCAGGCCATGGTAGACAGCTTTTTCGACGGCCTGGAAGGTCAGATTCACGAATATTTTCAGCAGATCATCGAGCAGATGGGGAATCGATCTGTGAGCGAAATGATCTCAGGCGACCGTGGGTTTGAGAGGAGGATTCATCCTTCGGCGGCGATAGGAAACCAAGGTTTTGGCGCGCAGCTGTTCCAATCCTATGGCGTGGAAAACAACTTTTTGTTGGAAAAACTCCAGGCCAACCTGTCAGATGACGACCCGGGAACTGTCTGGGATCCAGATCCCACTGTGCTGGAGAATATCTGGAAGCATCTCTATGAGCGGGTCAAGGACAAGGTGACCAATGGTCCAGCGATCACTGCCTTTAATCAAGCCATCAAATATTTTGTCGGTATCTTTTCCAATCCAGAGCAGATGTCCAACCTATTGATCAAAGGGTTCTTGTCAGTGTTGGAGGGACTCGCAGAAGCGGGGGTGGAGGCTGTCAGCATTGCAGTGGACATCTTGTTCACAGTGGTGGAGACGGCCTTTGCAGCCATTACAGCCCTTTGGAACCAAGAGGTGGACATTCCAGTGATTTCTTGGCTATTCAGCAAGATTGCCGGCGGTGCCAAGCTCACCCCCCTCAATCTCGCGACCCTGATTGTGGCAGTTCCCGTGACCATCATTTACAAAGCTATCAATGAGGGGAAAGCCCCGTTTTCCGCCAGCGATCTTAAGTGGTTCCAGGATCATCCCCTACCTAACCCGTTTGCTTCTGCTGTTGAAGATCGGATGATGTTAGAAGTGGGTGTGGCCACTGACGATGAATGTCCAGACAACATTTGCCCCTCGCGCATATCAGCGCGGACCTGGCAGCAGATCTACTCTGCTTGCTACCTGTTGTGGGGCATTCTGGAGCCATTGAGTGATGCCCAGACCTTTTTTGACAACGCTCGAAGTGCTGTCTATCAGAATCCAACCCCAAAATGGGCGACGCGGGTCAACCGGTTCCGGGCATTTCGGCTGGGAACCAAGCCAGCTGGCGTGGAGACGTTTATGAACGCCATTATTTTTCTAGTGCCAGTAAGCAACCAGGTATGGAGCTGGCTGCCTGCTGGGCCAGGCAGTTCATACAAGTCCATGTCTGAAATCACCGCGTCCCAAAAGGCAGACATTGCCTTGTGGTCCCTTAAAACCATCGGCTCTGGACTCGATTTGATCAGCATGGCGCTGGTCTATTTAAGGGATAAGATATCGGCCAGGGGGCGGGTGGTGCCACAAGTGATATATGTCGCACCAGCAGGCGGCGGCGCTCCAGGCGGAGTGGCCAACGCCGGCGCCAGCGCTGCCAATCCAGCGGCTGGGTTGCAGCGGTCTGGGTATATGTTCCGCAACGTGCAACCAGTGCTGACCTCGGTGCTGTTGGGTGGCAGTATCATGATCACCTCCATCGTGCTGTTCAAACTGGAGAGGGACGAGGAGGTCGAAGGTGCTGGGCTCAAGTTTGCCCAAAACTTCTGCGAGGCCATGCCGGTCTGTCTCAAGTTCTTGTCTTACGAAAAGTTAGTTGAAATATCCGAAGGATGGACACTGGTAGGCTTATTGGCAGCTGATCTATTGTTTGATGAAGCAGCGGGCATTATCAGCTTTAATCGGTTGCCATCGAGTTGATTACCCGGCATTGCGCCAGGCCGGGTCAGTAGTTGATATTCTCCAGTCGTTTTCTGGCGATATCAGCCCAGGCACCGTTGGGCTCGGCTGCGAGATAGGATTGGAGGTGGTGGCGCGCGCGATCTACCTTGCCCAATCGCAGTAGGGTCATGGCCACGTTGAAGTGGGCATCGGCAAATGTGCTGTCCAGGTGTAAGGCCCTGGTAAAGCAGTGCTCAGCCGCTTCCAACTGCCCTGCTTCGAACTCTAAAAACCCCAAATTATAGTGCGCCTCTGGTTGTTGTTCGTCGACTTCGATCGCCTTTTGGTAAAGAGTCCTGGCGTCCTCGACTGCGCCGCGTCGGTACATGACGTTGCCCAGATTGGTGTAGGCCGTGGCAAGGGTCGGATCTAGGTGAATGGCTTTATGGTAAGCTTCCTCGGCCTTTGCGATCGTGGATTCGTCCTCATCTAGCCTGCAGCCTTCCAAGTACCACTCGTAGGCGCTGCGCTCCTTGTTCTCGTATCGCTTGGCCGGTAGCTCTGCCACTATCTCCTGACGAAGCTCGTTTACGTGAAAGTCGAGCAATAACTGTCCTGTGTCAGCTTCGAATTCCCGATCCGCATCGATGACAATGACCTGCTTGGTGTCGCTCATAATCCGCAAGCGATCTATTGGATGAGGAGAGTTCGGCAGTTTATTTCGGAGGCGGTCTAGGATCTGGCGCACCTTTCGAACACTAATGCCTCGATCGAGCAATGTCTTTGCAGATCTGATCCCGACCAAATCCTGAAATGTGTAGCATCGCCTGCGGCCATTATGGCCCGTGGGAGAGAGGAATCCGGATCGATCCCAATATTGAAGTCGACCTTCGGTCATACCGAAGAACCGGCTGACCTCCTTGCGGGAGTATTGTCCACTCATCAATCGCCCTGGTGCGAGTCCGGCCTCTTTTGACGTATTCGTATCTGACGAGGCTGCAACCCGCTTGCTCCGATTGCGCGTCTCCTTGTTCGCCGATTGCCGCCGGCCGATAATCCCTGGATGCAGCCCGCGAAAATCGACGTAATAAACAGTGGCGGGCAGCTTCATCTTCGACCCTCATCTAGGTGACGAACACCCCCCACCGCCGGATCAGCTAGCAAACACTCGATATTAATATCCACCAAAAGTCGATGGTTATCAATCCTAAATTGGGTCTCCGCGGACATTCCCCGCAAGAGATAGGGCGCCGTGCGCCGCTCTGCTTCCAGGCGCGCAAGTCGCAACAATTGGATGCGAAAGAGCAATGAGGTGCGTGCCAATGCTGCTATCATTTCCGGATGCGCACTGCCAGGGCCAGCGTCAATGGCATCGCTATCCAGGTCAATGGTCAGTAAGGTACTGCCGTAGTAGCGCGCGTCGTTCTTTCCCTCGGTTTCTATCTCGCCTTCGCTCGTTACCGCGGCTTGCTTGAGAAGTACTTGATGGGCCGCCCGGGTGAGTGCAAAGCCGTTGATGTGCTCCACCAATGGTACCTGCTGGCATTTTCGTTGGGGCTTAATGGGGTTCATGTAGGGTATTGTAGGTTTTTATCTTACTAAATGGCAAATTTCACACCCCTTTTTACGCGTGTTTTACGGTGATATTTTTTTTAGGTATATTGATGGGGCGAGATGGATGTGGCAGACCCCTTACTCACAGATGCGAAAAGGTAGTTCCCAATGAGCGATACCCTTTGGACCCCATGGCGCATGGATTACATTCGCGGTGAAAAGCCAGATGGATGCGTCTTTTGTACAGCCCTGGCCGACGGACCGGAAAAACACCGGGAAAACCTGATTCTTTTTGAAGGAGAAGCGGCCTTTGTCATTATGAACCGGTTTCCCTACGCCCATGCCCATACCATGGTGCTGCCAAAGCGGCACGTGCCCTGGCTCGAAGTACTATCCAGCACCGAGGCAAAAGAGGTATTCGATTTGGTCCTATTGACCCAGACAATCATCAAAGAGGTGATCAATCCCCAGGGGCTCAATATCGGCATTAACTTGGGAGAGGCAGCTGGTGCCGGTATCGAGGATCACCTCCACGTGCACATCGTTCCCCGTTGGACAGGCGATACGAATTTCATGCCCCTTCTGGCAGACACACGGGTCATGCCCGAGCATCTCGACGAGACCTTTGCCCATCTTTATAGCGCGTTTCACAAGGCAGGCAGGTAGGGGGACGCGGATCCATGGCACACGCCAGTGGAACAGGACGGATGTCAACGCGCTTAGGCGTCTTTTACACACTCCTGGGCGCTGTCTTTGTGGTCGCACTGCTGTTTGTGGCCCTGGCCAACAACGGTTGGGTCGTGCTTTACGCCCCATCTCTGCCGTGGCAGCCGACTCCCCCTGTGCCCTTGGTCGAGGTGAGATTATGGGGGGCGATGCTCGTATCTTTTATCTTGGGGGCTCTCGTGTGTGGCATTGTTGCAGTTTCAGTGATCCGGGCCAAAAACGCTCGATCCAAGCGCACAGCACTTCGCCTCAAAGCGCTCGAAATCGAGCTCGACAATGTGAACCGGCTCGTCGCTGCCACACGGCAGTCGCCAGAGACAGTTTCGACACAACCAATGGAGTAACACAATGAAAAACGATAACCGACGATCCTCACAACCAGGCCCGCCTCCGATAGATAAATCCCCAGAAGATAGTTCCATCTTTGAAAAGGTGATGCCAGAAAGCATCAAGCGCGGTGTTGAGACCTTGTTGCGAGAGGGCCGGTTAAAGAGCCTCTTGGGCGACTTGAAGCTGCCCAAGGAGATCATCGCTCATATCGTATCCACGGTCGACGAGACAAAACACGCAGTGCTCAATGTGGTGGGCAAAGAAGTCCGGCTCTTTTTAGAGCACACAAATTTCTCCGACGAGCTGGCAAAGCTGCTGACCCAAGTATCATTTGAGGTAAAGACTCAAGTTCGATTCATTCCAAGCGAACAGGCGATTAAAAACAAAGAAGACAGGGAAGACCTGCAAGATGATGACATCATCCCAGAGCCAGTCGACCCAGAGGCCGATCCTGAGGCGTCACACACCTAGCTCATGGGCGGGGCCAACAGGGCTGCCTGGCGCTTGGGGCCGACTTGAGGGGGATCGAGCTCGGTAAAGCCAGCAAGGCGACAGCAGTGCATCTCGGCTGCAAATTGGTCTTGCGTCACATGGCCCTTTAGTTCAACCACCAGCAATCGTCCAGTGGACTTTAGCAACCTCCTGACCTGCTCTAAAAACCCGGGCAGGTCTTCGAACTCGTGAAGGGCGTGGATCACAGTGACGAGATCGACAGCGCCCCTGTAGTCGTCGAACCCCAAGTCTCTGGGGTTACAAACGCGAGCCTCGATGCGGTCGATAAGCCCTGCCTTGCGGGCGCGGTGTTCTAAGCGGGCCAACGCCCATGAGGATACATCTGCGCTGAGGACCAATCCTTGGGGGCCCACCATGCGCGCCAGGGGCAGGCTGATATAGCCAAAGCCGCACCCCGGATCCAGCACGGTCATGCCGGGCTTGACATGGGGACCGACGAGCCTGTGCGCCGGTTCCAACAAGCGCCGAAGCGGGCTTACCAGCATGTACTGCATGAACCATGGGCATTGATGTGGCTTTGGGAGTCCGCTATTGACGGTTGTATCGGAGTTCGAGGTTCGAGTATTCGTGCGCATCGCTACCTCCTTATCGTGACCATCATGGGCCAGTTGACATTGGGTTTCATCGTTCCCATTATCTATAATGCGAGTGATTGCTCGCTTTGTCTACTCGCGTGGAGGAGGCGTTTATGGTGCAGGGTAGCAACAAGGAAAAGACTAATTATTTCAATAAGAAACAGGCCAACAGGGCAGGGCAGGGGTCTGGGCAATCCGACCGATCGACTCGCATTTCTGTCCAGGGAGCAGCCGGCTGGAGCCCTGGGCAAAAGCCTCCCGGCATCCGCAAGCAGCCCAGCCAACAGCGGTCAAAGGAGATGGTCGCGGCTGTGCTTGAAGCAGCTGCTGATATCTTTGCCAAGCTGGGTTATGCAGGCGCAACGACCAACAAGATCGCCGAGCGGGCAGGGGTCTCAGTGGGGTCCCTGTATCAGTACTTTCCAAACAAGGACAGCCTGCTCGCCTGCTTGATGGCCAAGCATCATGCCGAGGTACACCAAGTGATCGACAAGGCCCTTGAGCGTCTCTCAGATCCAACGGTGCCACTTGACCATGGCGTGCGAGGGTTCCTCACTGACTTGGTGGCCCTACACGAGGCCAATCCAGCCCTGACAAAGGCGCTCTCAGCCGAGGTATTGCGGGCATCGCCGACCGTAAATACCCCTGATCAATTAAAGGGTGACCTAGCCCTGGCCCTTCAGGTGGGGTCTCTGCTGGCTGCCCGGCCCGATGTCCGCCAGGGGGATGTCATTGCCATGGCCGCGGTATTGGGCCAAACAACAACCCAGCTGACCCGCTGGCTCGTCCACGATGTCCCGCCTACAATGGATCGGGCAACACTGCAGGAGGAAGTGGTTCAATTGCTGTTGCGCTACCTTGAGAAGTAGTTGGTTTCCGTTGAGAGCTCTTGCCACAGCCCCCTTGTCAGTGCGATCATTTTTTCCAGCTTACCTGTAGTCAGTCTGTAGCAAGGGACATTGTTAAACAATGTGCTCAGTTCCATAAAAAAACGGCCTGGCAGGATGTGGGGCGGTCCCTGCTTTAGATCTCCAAGTTGGTGAAACACGGCCTGGTGGGTTGGCATCGGGGTTAGAACGGGCGACCTTTCAAAGTTGGGCTGGATCCTATCGATTTTGTAAGCATTCCAAATTCTTTGCCGTTGTGTGTTCAAATATTCCTTCACGTTGCGTGTCAATCCCTCTCCCTTGGGATACTTAACCCGCCACTCGCACAAAGGTGTCTTGCGCTTCTGAAGGGAAACGCCTACCAGTTTTTCAAGCCCCTGGATAACGTCTGCTTCCCATTCCAGCTTCACACCTATCTCAAGTTCGTGGAAGCTGTCACAGACCTTCCCTGGATCTAGGTATAGGACGCACTTGGCTTGGCACGCTGCGATACCAACCGGGGCCTCCAATTTGTCGGGCCTGATGGGTACTTTTCTGTTTTGTCTGATCCATTTTTGGGGCTTGCTACTAGAGGGAGCCAGCCAAACACTGCGTGGAAAGGGGGATGCCTGCCCTGTTTGTCTGTGAACCGGGCAGACGTCATCTGAGAAAAAGGTAAATCCCTCTTGTAGAAGTCTGAGCACCAGGGTTGTTTTGCCCACAGCTGGAGGGCCTGACAGAATTGCGGCAGCCCTATTTTTAGCAACCACTCCCGCGTGAATCAGTACAAAATCATCAAACGCGTTAACCAGGTGACGAAGGACTATCTGGTGGGCATGGGCACAAGGGTTGGGATGATCTGCCAGAGGCTCATAATAGGATGAGTTGCGCCAGGAGGTGGCTTTCTCACAGATAATGTGCGCGGGCGCACCTCTGAGTCGAACTGAGAAACTGAGTTGTTTTCCGTTGTTAATAGACGGCACCTCAAACCAGCTGTAATTCCAGTTGAATTGCTCAAGGAATTGGGGTGAATCAGACTCTAGGGAAATCCCTACATTCAGAATTCTGTAATACTGAATCATATTCAATGATTCGGAGACAATTTACTATCGTCTATCATTAATATCCTATCAAAGGCTGCCTTGTACGCCCCTTTGCGATAATCACAGAAATCATCCGTGTCCCAGATAGTCCCTTTGTGGTCCAGTGCCTGGCCCATGCACCCTGCCTGGCAGAGGTTTCGCCAATTGCAGACAGCGCATTTTTCTATTTCGCGCCTGCGGTTGTTGAGGGACTGGACCAGTCCGGTCATGGTCTTGGCCCGTATCAAGTCGCCCAGTCTGGATTGAAAGGCGTTGCCCAATCGGAACGCGTCTTCCATCATCAAAACACATGGATAGGCATCCCCGTTCACATCGATGACTACCTGCCTTCCCACCGCACACCAGATGTCATCCTGTTGATATTGTGTGGGCATTTTTAAAAGAAAGCCGCTCAATCCACAACTGATCTCAAGCCCTGACCAGCTATTTGGCCCCAAGGCAGCGATAGATGCATAGATGTGCTCATAATCGGTTCGGGTCACCCCTGAGCCAATGGCCTCCCATGCCAATTCTGCCCTTCCTTTTCTGCGAAGTGGCAAAAATCGAACAAAGGGAACGCCTATCTGCTCAGCCAAAGAGATGATCTGTGGCAGGTCATGTAGGTTTGGCTTCATCACTGTGGTAGATAAATTAACGGTTGCCCCAGCTGTCTGAAGGTGTGCAAGACCTTCGAGGCTTTTTTCAAATGTGCCAGTCCCTCTTATGGAGTCGTGGATTTTTCCGCTTGAGCCGTCGATGCTGATCTGGACAAACACATTCAGGTCTGCCAAAAAATTTGCCCAACCCCGGTCAAGAAGGGTGCCGTTTGTCAGAATTCTAATCTCTACCCTCTGCGCAGCGTACGCGAGAATTTTTTTTATCTCAGGATGCAGTAAGGGTTCTCCACCGCTCAGGGTGATGGATTTTCCACCGTGACTTGCCAGCTCGTCGATCATGCAAAAAATCAGCGCTAACGGCAGCTCCCTGTCCGCCTCACCCCGAGTTCTGAAGATATAGCAGTGGGGACAGGAAAGGTTGCAACGGGTCGTAAGATGAAGAAAGATCGAATTCAGATAAGGCGATCTTACGGGCTTCTTCCAGGCGCTGGCTTTCAAAAAATGTCGACTGGACAATTGGTTGCGCAGGGACAGGACATCTGGTTTGATCACCTCTTCTGACAGGCCGTATTTAGCAGCCAAACGCTGGGTGACCTCATTTACAGAAGCACCAGCATCAAGACTGCGGGCAATTTCGAGACCCGTGTCGTTGGTTTTTAGCCATCTGGATTCATGTGTGTGAAACAGTATGTGGGAAGGGGGGCCTTGTTCCCCTGTTTTACAGGTGGCGTACGTAAAAAATGAGGTGTTTCGAGTTTTAATCAGTTTCTTTATACTCTTTCCACCGCTCCCATGCCTCTGGAGATGGTAGCGGGCATGGATCTGGGCTGCACGCCTGTGCCGGGCCGATTTCCTCTAGGATCTGTTCGCTGGTATATTCTATTATCTTTGGCGGCTCGTACTCCGGAAGCAGCGCATTCTTGGGCATATTTTTATTCTTTGGTCCGTTCACGTCTGTGTCTTTCCACTAGGCCGTGTCTCGTAATTTATCCAAGATCGTCATTTCCGCGCAGGCGGGAATCCATAAAACAGAATAATTCCGTTTGGTTCTGGACTCCTGCCTTCGCAGGAGTGACGTGCATTGCCCCTTTGTCGCGATACCCGCCTTTGCAGGGATGACGTGCATTTAATTATTTCACTCATCGCCTTCTATGAGTCCCTTATCCCGCAGTTGCTCCAGGCAGTCTTTGACAGCGAACAGGACCTTTTCATCCCTCTTTACGTGAAAGCGCTTTCTGATTTCCCGCTCGATTTCCTTTGGGGTTCTTTTTTCCCTGTACAGCTGGAAGATGAGTCGCGACGTGGGATTGAGTACAAAAACAGTGTCCTGTTCGGCCTCATAGATCAGGAGTTCGGATCCCAATTCCCTTTCGATGAGCTTTGAGGTCATTATTCAACCCCCCACCCAATAATCGCAATAAGCACGACCTTGTGAGACCGATCAGTCTAATTAAGTACAACTTATACATCATAGATATCACCGGCATGCGCCTCTTGGCAAGCGTGAAAATCGTCCGTGCGGTTGCCCAATCTGAAAGCGTTACTAAAATCCATTCAACCCAACCCAGAACCAGGTTTATTAGGCGCCACTGTCCTGAGGTCAAGTTGAGCGTGCCTTTGTTTTTTTGGATAGATGCAACCCTTCCCACAACCTGGTTCTCATGCACCCACTTCCATCCGGAGAGGTTGTCCCCCTTCTGACAAAACCACCAGTCCCCGCTGGTCTTCTTTTTTTTTACAAGCCGATGGACGACCAGGTGTTCCTTCTCAAGAAAGGCAATAATATCCCCATGTCTGAGTCTCGTTATGTCTGCAAACTGTAACCTCACATGGTTTCCGGGGGCGATCAAAGGCGCCATGCTGTTTCCGTGAACTGGGATATCTATCGCTGTATTGGTTCCGCGACGAATTTCAAGAGCTGGAATGAGGTAAGGGGGGCTGGCTCTTGGGGTGGTCAACATTGGGGGACTAGTTGTTGAGCTTGAGCTTGGTTGCCGGATCGCCGAACAAGACATAGGTCTTTACCATGTCTGCTGAAATTCCCTTGGCATAGGCGTCGATTTTGGCCTGTGTCGTAATCGATCCCAAGTCAGGGGTTTTTAGATTAAATACGTTTGCAAATACCTCCTTGTTCAAGATCTCATGCTGCCACGTATAGCCAATGCCCGTGGGTGAGAAGCAGCCAATGGCCCCTGTGTGTTCCGCTGCCATCAGCGCCTCTGCCAAAGAATAGTAGTACGGGTGTGAAAAATAGCCATTCAGGCAGGTCATGGTGACAACAAAGGTCAAACGGCCTTGATTGAGCAAGTCGGGAATATGGGCGGATTCAAACAAGTACTCCCCAGCCCAGTTGGTGACACTGCCATGACCCACATAGTTTGTTATAAGCATGCCTTGGTCCAAGTAATCTAAAAGATCCCATGTTGCCTGGGCTTCGCTTGCATAAGAACTTAGGTACACTCTGTTGGCATCAAATCCCTCGGGTAAGTAATCCACCAATGCATCGTTTAGTCTTTCAAATGTCGGTTCATTGTCATCTGCGACAAATAGAACCTGGTCGTTAACGGAGTTGTCCGAGGATTCGTAGTTGATAATTTTGTCTACCAATGCGGTGACCATTGCAGGGCTGTCTCCGGGGATTCTTCCGATAAACATGTCGGGCAGTATGTCCTGTTCACCATCCATGCATACATACCAGTTGTCCTCTGGCGTAACACCCAGGCCTGTTTGCATAAGATGGGGTGGCACGACGTTTTCTTTTCCGGTTTTGAGATAGTCTCGGTAATCTGTATTGGCATCTCCTACTAGAAATACGTATGTAGGAGCTGGAGGAGCCCAGTTGTCGTAAGCATTTTGCAAGAAATCCTTAATGGCTCTGGGATCCTCGAGGCCGTGGTTAAAGGTATTGTAAATATCCTCGACACTCACCGTTCTTGCACGCAATCCCTGTCTCTTCCGAAAGCGCACCAGCGGCGCAACCGAATCCAGAAGTTTCTCTGACGTAATAACGATCCAGTCCGCGCCGTTTCCACCGTGCCTCAAGTTCGATGGCTGCCAGCGCGCAATCTTGTAGGGCTGTATAAAACCCTCTTCACTCAGGGCATAGTAGGTTTTCGTTCCTCCGACCAGGTCTTCAAAGATAGCTGTATATGTCTCCCCATCCGGCTCAATAAAAAGCCCTGTTATCTCGATGGGATCGCTGTCACGGGTAATGTCGTAAACACTGATGAGCGGATCGCAAAATCTGGAAAGTTCCATACCCAGGGTGTTGCTTTCTTCCACAGTAAACCGCAATCTGTCATCAGCGGCCTCAGGGTATCGATGATAGTCCACTTCCACCCAGTTGAAATAGACAATGTCTGCCCTTGCCCCTGTATCCCCAGGCGATTCAATGCGCAACGTATTGGGTCCGTCTTGAAAGAAAGCTGGAGAAACGGGCATTTCATGGACATACTCCCCATTCCCATCCCAGTGTACGTCTCCGATCAGGGTGCCGTTCATAGATATGATGGTATGGTGGTTGGGATATACAGGATCTGTGGAGCGTCCTCTCAAGGCAACCCGCACTAGGGCCTCGGCGCGGTCCACATCTGGCGAGGGGATGTCCACAATGTATTCCGATGTGTTGGGGGCAGTGATCTTTTCCCAGAACCAATAGTCATTTTCAGGGGCACCGGGCATGGATGCCCAGATGACATGGTTTTCTTCCTGATGCACCAATTCGCTGAAAGATTCGGGATGAATTATTCCCCAGGCCGCGACTGACCCATCAATCAAATCCATCCGCTTTCCCAGCCTGCGTCCCCAGCGGAGCCAGTATACGTTGGTGTCCGTGTACGGATCGTCCACGCCCTTGCCAAAGAACACCAACTGGTCTCCAGAACGGAGACGCCTACCGCGGCCTCTTGAAACTACTTTGATGGCCACCTCGGATCCCTGGTTAAAGAGTTGAAGTGTATCTGCGTGGACACGCCTTGGCAGCCCTGCGGCGATAAGATCTTCATAGGTCATCCGGTACATGCCAGTTTGATTGACTTCCACCCGTAAAGCAGCACGGGGGCGTGGCCTAAACAAGGCTGGCAATCGCCACCTTGTCCGTCTTGTTTGGCGGCGGCGAGAATAGTTGAGGATGGCCCTTTTCTTTAGCGTTTCAAAATAGGCGCGCGCAGGGCAATCCTTTTCACGGCCTGGTTGCGCTGTGGAATCGATGTGGCCAAGCGGTCTTTCAAACTGCACATTCACCCGTATCTTCGTGTAATATCGCAATTCCCCAGTGCCTGGATGCCACTGAAATGGAAACAGGGTCACCCTTGCCACAGGGACACGTCGCATGGCGCTCAGCGCACTAACTCTGGCCAAGTTTCCGGGAAAAAAATCCGAGGACGCGTATATCTCATTGTTTTTGCTGAACACCGGGATGGATGTTCCGTCCTGGGATCTGACAAGTTCAGGTGCTGGGTATAGGTTACAGTTGGAGATTACTTCATACTCACCCTCGATTACGTGAACTTCAATCTTTCCCGATTCTGGCGTTTGGATCAGAGCGCCGGTCAAGGGGATTTCTGGAAATCCGGGTCGGGCCATCTTTGTCCACTGATCCAGCGCAATCCGTTGATACCAGCTGTCAGGCCCCTGAACAGCTTCCAACTCGAAAGGCGGCAGGGTCAGTTCCAGAGCGAGACCGTCCTCCCTCTGTGAGATGACGACCAGATCCGGTTGCCCGGTAGCCTGGGGGATCGTCGATACAGGCCCGTGAAAGGTGCTTTTGCCTGTATTGTCCACGTCTTCTAGTTTGTAGTAGTAGGTCTGGTGTGGGAGCACATCGCGGTCCGTGTGTTCATATGCGGCCCCCCAGGCAGGGGTGCCCTCGGCAGGAATGAGATGGTCGGTGATGCAGACATACGGTCCGTCTTCTGTATTGCTTCTCCAAAGGTGAAAGCCTGCATTGTCGACCTCAGCAGCTGTTGACCACTGGACAACAGCGGTTTGCTGCTGCCTTGTCGCTGTAAACGAGGCGAGCTCTACCAGGGTCGCGCTGCAACTGCAGACTTCCTTCACGGTATCTATGAACGCACTCGGTTCTACGGTGCCGCCTGTGTGCCTCAGGTCGTAACTGAGCTCGGCATGCAGGAATAGCCCAGTGGCGCTGGAGGCGGCCGTGTCACAGACATCATCCGAGGCCACGCCGTTGGTGAATCGCCCCTGGGTATTGGTCGTGCCACACAGCAGGTTTATGTCGCCTTCAAGATTACAGCTGTTTCCACCCTTGCTGGAATCGCCCTCAATCTTTGATTCAAGGACGCTGGTGAAATGGTTCGACAAGTAGGTGCCGCTCGGGTTATTGGCAGTCCTGCCATCGCTGGCAGTGAACTCGGGATCACTGGCATCTGAACTGAATCCATGCACCTGAATCACACGGGTGCTTACGGTCTCCTCGCTTGCCGCTTCGTGGAAGACTTGAAAAAAAGCGCTGTCCGTGTGGGCCATGTCTGATTCCCGGTAGGATTGGGATGGGGATCCACACGATGTTGTGGATCCATCGCACAAGGTCGCATCGCTGTTTGAACAGCGATGGGTGCCTGCCATGGCGAACGTCCTGGCCCCTATCTCTCGAAATAGTTCACTGGAAAGCACACCCGTACGCGTGTCGTATTTGGGGTGAGGCGCCTCGATGACCAAGGCACAGCTCACTGCTGAATTGGGACGCAAGAAGTAGTATCCGCGGTAATCCGTGTTTCCAGAAGCGGGAATCAGGCCATACAGGGTTTGATCCCCCCAACCAGTGTCTGTTATCTGTACGAGCTCGTAATCGACAACCGCGGCCAGGGTTTCCGTGGATGTCCAGTTTTCAGCTAAAAAAGCCTGGACAGCAGAGAGGAAACTCGACTCTTCGCCAGAGGTTGGAACAACAAACGCGTCCGTACCTGACCCGGGCATATCTGACACGATGTCCGATATCCACGAGGAAAAATCCACTTCAAGCGTATCGTAACCATATGAGGGTTTGCCCCACCATCCAATGCCTGGCGAGAAAAAGGTGACAACCATCCATGGAAGGAAAACTTTGCAAACCCACAGGTGAAATAGGAGTAAGCGTCTCGCGTTCTTCATAATCGTCGACCTCGTAAAATCTATATTCCCAGGCAGTAGTGTCCAAAACAGCGATAGAGGACTAGTGAAACCAGCGTCATTCCCGCGAAAGCGGGAATCCACGTGAAGGGGAACCTGGATTCCGCCTGCGCGGGAATGACCGTTTTCTTCAATGATTTCAAAGGACGCATGTTGATTTCCGAGCTGTTTTGGACATCAATGATTCCCAGGGGTGGTTGTTCCGGTAATGCGAGCCCCCCATCCATAGGAAGTTTGTATGATAGATGGGGTTTATCCATAAATATGTGGATTTTTTTGGGTCTACACTCCGTGTTAACCTCTTATTCGTGCAAGCAATGCTTCAGTATGTTGTCCTTTTTAAATACTTTCGCCGCTTCTTAAAGGCAGCGGCTGAAAAGGGTATAGACGTCGCACCGCTAAAGGGCGCTCACTTGCTCACCAGCGTGTATTCAGACCAAGAGGAACGGGGAATACTCGCGGATATCGATTTCCTTGTTCGCCCTGAGCAATGGGACGAGGTCTCAGTACTTCTTAGCGAGATGGGCTTTGTTCGACATGTCGAGGTGGATCGCCCTGCCACCAATAGGGAATGCTATGAATCGTCTTTCTATTTCTACATGAGTGGGAAACCCCGCATGCGCTTTGAGCCGCACCGTTATCTGGTACAACCAGAGCGGCACCCGATTGATTACGATGCCCTGTGGGCCAGATCGATCAAGTCTACATTTGACAGGGTGCCGTGTTATCGGCTGACAGCAGAGGATCACATTCTCCACTCAATTATTCATCTCATGACCCACTCGTTTATAAGGCCTGAGCGCTCACTTCGGGATATCGAGCTTCTCATTCGACGCGGCCGGGCAAATTTGGATATCGCAGTATCGAGGGCAAAGGAATGGCAATGTGCTCGCGGGGCTTGGCTTGCGTTTACCCTTCTCAAAGAATACACACCTCAACTCGACATAGAAGACTTTGTACGCGGGCTTGCTCCTAACCGGGGTGTGCGCAGGGCCCTACGCTTTTTCATTCCAAATATCAATGGATTCCGATACGCGAACCTCGGCCTACGGACGCGCGAGGCAATGCTCTTCCCCCTGATTCTCGACGGGGTCAACCCGCTGGTCCGATTCAGTAGATACTACGTGGGATTGCGCTTAAGAGATTGGAAGCAGAAAAAAGACACCTTACTGCACTGGCGATCGTCATGATGGTTTCAGATCTCAACCCGGTTTCTTCCCCCTTCTTTTGCCTGGTACAGTTTTTCGTCTGCCCGTTTGATGAGATCTTCCATGGATTCATTTTCCTGTGCCATGGCCGCGCCAATGGAGATGGTGACGTTTATTTTTTCTGGCTTGTCGAGGGTTGAGGCAGCCACGAGGAACAGGAATCGCTGGGCTATCTGGGCCAGGGTGTCTAAATCCACCCGGGTCGCCACTGCGACAAATTCCTCCCCGCCCCAGCGGCCGATGTGATCAAAGGGACGCGTATTGGCCTTCAGGGTCGATCCCACCATTTGCAGTACCGCATCGCCCACATCGTGGCCGTGGGCATCATTGACATCTTTAAAGTGGTCAATATCGATAAACAATATGCCGAACGGCCACCCATAGCGCTTGAACTCTTCGTATCGGGTCTCGATGTTAATCTTGGTAAACCGGCGATTGGGCAAATCGGTCAGCTCATCGATGTAGGCCAGGTTTTCCAGGGCGTTGATGAGATCTTCCTGGGTCTCTTCTTCCTTGCTTTTGGCAAACAGCTCCAGTGCGCCGACCACCTCACCGCTTTCATCCCGGATGGGCGTCACCCGAACATGCACAGGCACGCGGTGGCCCGCGCGGTGGTGAAAGAACACTTCGGCCTCACGTACTTCGCCGGTCTCCATAGCTTTTTGGAGGGGACATCCATTATGACAAATCGGCGTTCCGTCAGTGGAGATGTGCCGCAATATATTGTCCGCACAGACCCGCCCCTCCACCTCGTGACGCGTATACCCGGTCATCCGCTCAGCAGCGGCATTCCAGTGCATAATCCGACGTTTTCGGTCCACGTAGTACACGGCCTCGAACATGTTGTCCAAGACGGTACTACAAAAATCTTCGTGCGTACCTGGCATCTACAGTCCCCAATCCCATAATCGGCTGCCATACATATATTTTAACCCCTTTATTCATGTTTGGATCAGTTCCCCTCTCGAAAGGCCAGCTTTTCTGCTGCTTGGCTTGAGAATCCATCCCCCAGCCCCTTCCCTACGAGGGAAGGCAAAATGAAAAAGCAGCGTCCTTGTTGGTAAGATGTAGTTCCCACACTAACCGCCAACAAAGGAGGCGCTGCAAATGAAGTTTATCGGAATGGACGCCCATAGTCGAACATGTACTTTCGTTGTTCGTGCAAACAACGGCAATATTCTCAGA